>Ga0080013_1000140_pt1 | contig 99013 bp, 138 predicted proteins | sample ETNvirenome_6_85_FD_69236 | JGI IMG/M metagenome (GOLD analysis project Ga0080013, IMG submission 69236) | Marine viral communities from the Pacific Ocean - ETNP_6_85 (SPADES assembly) (version 2) | ecosystem: Environmental > Aquatic > Marine > Oceanic | place: Pacific Ocean | collected 2013-06-19
CTAGCTGCTTTCTTGAGCCTTCTCATTCTAGGATTAGCCATATTAATATTCCTCCCGGATGTTTTAGTCTAACAGTAAATAGTATATCTGAAAGCTTATCGCCATGTTAATCTAGATTGGTTTTGTAGGGAGAGTTTCTATTTCTTAAGAATGGTACTCCGGGTACTCCTAGGGAGAATGGTACTGTTTCGTTTACTCGGCATGGTGCATATAAGTTTGCTATGCTGGTACTGGTAAAATTACTATCTGGCAACGCCACATGAGTAGTGTTAGTGCCGCCATTGCCATGATCATATATTACATTTATATAATTACTAGAATCATCCAACAGAACACCCGTTCCATCGATGGTATCAATAGGTCCGTTACCCATTCTCCACCACCCCAGTATATTATTTGTTGATATAGCTGACAACGTGGCGCCACCAAAATCAAGTGGGCAACCACTATTATAAACCTCTGTCCTAGCAGCCGTTGTTGAATTCAAATCAACATTCCACAAAGATATATCAGCCATATAGCATTCATCGTCTTTATCGCCAATATATATTTTTCCGGCGCCGTTAACCATATTAGAATAAGTGTCACTACCGGCAAGTACATAATCCGTGTTTGTAGACTCTACCAAATCCCCGTCAATAGAGATTAACAAATCATCTGCATTATTGCCAGTACCCTTGGAAGAAAGGATTATGTTTTTCCATTTTCCGCTAAACGTAGATGGAAATGATGCCAATGCTTGACGACGAGGGCTATAATTACCACCAGTATCTGTTTCTTCAATTAATATAATACCCACCTCATTAGCCTCTACAAACACGACATATTCTCTACTAGTGCCAGACGTCCAGTCCCCTTTGGCAAAAAGTCGAGTAGAAGCGGCTGTATTGGTTATGTTGGCCCAGATACTAATAGAAAAGGGTGTATCACTACCTCCGGATTGTTCAACAAAACTTAGCTCGGCATGATCATTTACTGTCATAACACCCCCAGATCCACCACCTGCAAAATGCACAGAGTTAAATGGCTGGACTATATATGATTGCTTTGGTAAAAGCTTATAGTTATTCAGAACACCGGCTGTGTCTTGTGTGACGTGTTCAATATTAGAAGTTTGTGAGTCGCCCATATAAAGCTCCCTTACTTCTTAATATTGAATCTTGTGAGAAGATCTTCGAACATTGTACGGTTTTTCCACTCTTCAAGAGTTTCATCTTCTTGTTCTGCAAAAAGCTGACCATCATCTTCTTCAAGAGTATCTACATCATCCACTTCTTCCTCTTGCAGTGGTGTTGGTCCAGTAGTTGTCCCTGCAGCTGGGGTCGTTCCTGCAGCTGGAGTTTCGTCGACCGGAGCAACATCTTGTACCGTTTGAGTTGTAGTCGCTCCTGCAGCTGCGATATCAGCAGGATTTGCACCATTAAGAGGGGTGGTTGTCTGCTCGCTAACAACCTTTTTGATTGCCTCTGAGATCAGGTTTTTAAGCCCATCATTGCCGAGATACTTTTCTTGAAGTTGTCTGGGTATTTCTTTCATAGTTTCGGGATCCCTCTTTACACGGAGCTTTCTCAATGCACTATCTTTCCAATTAAGTTTGCCGACGTCACCCTTTCCGACTACACGATCAACTTCTTTCCACGCATCATCTTTAGACACACCAGCTCTTTGAGCATCTCGCATAAATGATTGAATATTTCTGCTTGCGTCGTATTGAGTGCCTAGATTTTGAACGCCACGTGTCATAGCCTTGCCCTCTTCGCTGCTTTCTGGGGCTTGTGGCATGGCAGGAGCCTCTGCAGGAGCCTCTTTCGCTTTTCCACCACCGGCTTTGTATTTCTGCAAAGCATCGAAAGCTTTTCGATGTTTCCTGCCGAACTTCTTATCTTTACCGGTTTCATGCCCCTTATACTTAAGCATGCCGCTCAACCCAGCTTTGTCCAGATCTGCATAGAATTTGTCGTAACCTCCTTTACCGTATTGTTTTTCAAACGATCTTTTGGCCCTTCTTGTTCTGCTTGAACGTTGTTTCGGGGCTGCAGCAGGAGCAGCTTCAGGAGCAGCTTCAGGAGCAGCTTCAGGGGTCGGCGCAGCTTCGGGTTTGTCTTTTGCACCCATTGTGCCAATTAAATCCGCTATTTTATCTCCCAAGCCAAAAAATGTCGGCGCCCCTTCTCGCGTCTGCGTGGTCGGCAAACCTTGAGGTGGTTCGCTTCTACCCCCACGATATTCTTCCCTCTCATCTGCCGGCAAGCTAGCCTGAGCAGTTTCTTCAGCAGCTGTGGGTGGAAGGGTAGCTGCAGTGGATCCGGATGGTTTTTTCCCAAGACCGGGCCACAGTGTTGTGAGAGTCGGATCATCTGTTACACCCAATCTTACTTGCGTGTCTTCTTGTGACGGCATATTCATACCAGAAGTGCCAGTACCCGCTAAACCTGGCCCCTCATATCGTAAGGCGTGGTACCATGGGCTATCTTTCTTTTCCGCCAGCACTTCTTTTACAATTCGGTCAATAAGTTTTTCTTCGTTTTCTTGCAAAGGTTCAATCCCACGCTGACGAGCCATTTGATAACCAATTGACTTATCCAAAGAATCACCACCAGAGTATCTAGGCTTAAGTTCTCCACCCGGAAAAACAGGGTCAGGGCGATCTAATACTCTTTGGGCAGTTGCAGCCATATCTTTTCGCAAGTCTTTACCAGTGTAGCTTTTTCTTCCAGATTTGTTCTGCTTTCGCCAATTTCGGAACGCAACCCTTTGAGGATCATTCCTATCCAGTTCTCTCCAGTTTCTGGGAAGAGGTGGTTTTGGCGCACCACTTAAATCTTGATCAGGATTAAGATATACTGGCATCATATTATCGTGCCATTTTGAAGTATCTCTCGGCATATCAGCAGCTGACATTTTTGTCATAGGGTGAGGCTCAACCGGAACGTCATCAGCGACAGCCGGCTCAGGGAACTTACCAGAGAGATCTGCTGGAGAATAGGGTCTAGTCATCGGTTCTGGCCCACCAGAAACATCATCTCCAAAATCAATATCAGCATCAGCTTCAGCTTCGACCGGAAATTCCTCGAAAAATGGCCAATCTGGTGGACCTTCACTCTCCCAACCTTTCCGCTCTTCGTTCAAAGTTTGTTGCTCTTGATCTTTTTTACTCATAACAGACTCCTTTAATTGTGCTGCTTGCCATACGTCACTCCCGTATTGGTCTTCTACATAATCTTTCAATCCACCCCATGCCGCCAATCTTTCGCTAGGCTTAACATCTGCAAGATCAGCTATAGCTTTTCTGATGTCAGAAGTTGAGGTGTGTTCTGGGAATTTGTGGCCCCACATCATCTTTGGATCACCAGATTTGATGCTAGACCCTCTACCACCTCTACCACTTCGCTTAGCATTATAATAACTGCGAAACTTTACACGTGCCGGGTGGTCTTTGGGTAATTCACGCCACCAACCCTTTCTGTACGCAATGCCATGTTCATCTGCCAAACGTTGTTTAACGTCGCGACTACTTAAACCAACCCATGATTTGGGGTCGCCAGAAGCTTCTAATGCCGCAGGGCCTACATCTGATATAGGAAACATTTGCCCTATAGCCGGCGGCCCTACATCGGGTTCATCAGTTGGTGCGCCAGGATCTTTTTGGGAATCCCAACTTGGTATATGGGGCGCAGGTTGCATCCCCAGTGCACGTGCCGGCTGATCCACATCAGGTTCATCAGTTGATGCATCAGAACCACCCCACCAATCTGGCTTAAAGTCTGAAGGTTCCATCCCCCGTGCACGGGTTAACGTACCAGTCGGTGCCTCAAGACCACCACCCAAGAGATTCATAAACCAATCTCCCGCTTGAGATGCTTTTCCCCTTACATCAGAAGCCATATCACCAACGGTACCACCAACTTTGGCAAGATCCGCACCAACACCGGCCAGTTTATCACGAGCATCTTGTGCTGCTAGCTGCGCTGCTTGATTCTTCACATGCTCTTTCCAATCATGCTCTCCTGGAGCAATTGATCTTTGACCAGTCGAAGGTATTGAAGCAGACACGGCTTCTTCCTCTTCCGGGTCCATGGCAAAAAGCGCTTCGACTTCTGCTTGAGCAGGGGTTGTCCTCATTACAGGCGCCGCTCCCTGATGCTGGCGCTGATAATCTTCTTCTTCTGCGGCCAACAAGGCTTCCATACCGTATTTTGGCTTTGTTCGCACTCCCGGGGCAGAAGGATCTGGGGGTAAACCACCTGGACCGGCTGCCCCGAGCCTAGTAAGTTTTACGTCTTTGTCCATTCCCCCTAAGCGAAACGTCCCAGTTGGATCTCCAACGAGAGTTGTTTCATTTAGCACCTCTTCAACCGCACCTTTGATGAATTCTAGATCACTTTTTCCATTATCAGACATAAGCTTCTCTCCCTGCTCCTTAATTAGTTCTTTATCAGCCATATGGCATGCCTCGGTCATGACTTTTATTATAATATGTTTACTTTTAACAGCATCTTCCCAATCACGGAAGCAAAGATTCCCCCTTTCATAGGCTTCACGCTCCATTTCCCGAAGATGTTCGTTCTTTTGGGCGTAACCCTCCCCTATTTCCCCACTCATGCGGTCTTCGTTGAACTCACCACGGCAATTTTGTGCATGATGCACCAATTCATGAGAAAAAGATCGCAAAATATCCTTTGGGTGACGGTTGGCGGTGTATATTGTAATGGAAAGACTCTCAGGATCGTAATATGCCGTCTTTCCAAGCGGGTTTTGAGCATTGCGGAAGTCAGGTTTGAAGAATAAGTCGACCGGCTTATTGAATTTAAGCCTGTTTTTTGCAAAGGGGTAGAAGTTTTTCACCAATTGTTTGAGCATGTCAATCATATTATAGATTTATACCCCCATCGACGTCTTCTTTGGCCTCAACTTGTTCTGATATCCACTCAATTGCATCATTTTTATCTATATTACTGTTAGCCATAGCCGCTAATACCATTTTGGGGGTTAAATCAGGGCGCACTATTTCCACAAACAATCTTACTAGCTTTTCTTCATTGCTGTTTAGGTCTTCAATATACATATTAGTTCTCTTCTTACAACAGTACAGAGTAAGTAGTTAACTTTTCTGCAAAATGAAGAATAAGATATTAAATATAATTGGGGCTTTCCGAGAAATATAGAGCAGGTTTAGTGGCCATTTCGGCAGTTTTGTTGGTAATCCAGGTTTTCATTGTATTTTCGGATTCAAAGGAAATTTCTTCCCCATCATTCAATACGCTCCACGAATTAACGTGTCTTAAGACATCGACTTTGCTAATCACCAAGTCGGTAACACCGCTTATATTTGCAGCTTTTTGCAAAAGATTCCAGTTCATCCAGTTGCACTGTCTAGCTCTTCCTGTTGTTGCGCCGTATTCTTTACCTACATGCCGAATCATGTTGAAAACATCATCAATTGGTTGAAATTCCTTTGCACCAACATATGTTTCGTATATTTTTGCAACACCCCAAACCTTCCGAACCGCTTGCGGCGGCACTCCGTTTAAAAGAGCAGCTGCAGATGTACAGTGACTTGAAGTAACATAGGGATAATCCCCCCAATCGATATCTAAGCCAAAACCTTGGGCGCCCTCAAAAAGAACAATTGGCTCATAACAATTATGCAGCTTGGGATCTAGCGACAATTTATCACGCTGTTTTGTAGGTGCAACATGTAATTCATCGTATACGTCGATGAGATAATCTTGCAAACGAGGTGCCTCAACGGCCCTAAGTCCTTTTCGCCCATACTTGTCTCTATAAGCTGGGCCATTGCCTCTTTTTGTTGTGCCGATTTTGTTATCTTTCCCATCCTCTTCCAAATGTTCGCTAGTAATTACGTGAGCGTTGTTGGCGATAAAAACAACCCCTTTTGTATTGATACCAGCTTCTTCCAATTCATCAATTTCTTTAAAGAATTGATCTGGATTAACAACACAACCCGGCCCGATTATTGATTTGATACCATAAAAAACTCCTGCAGGGATATGGTGTGTAATAAATTTCTTACCTTCATGATAAATTGTGTGTCCCGCATTACAACCTCCGTTATAACGAATTACATGCGTATAGTCTCCGTCTTTACAAAGATGATGCGTAACTTTACCTTTTCCGCAATCTCCGTATTGAAGATCCACGATAATATCGGCCTTCATGCTTTCTCCTTGGTTATTATCTGTATTTATATTGTAACAATTGTGGGGATTGATTTAAAGTGAATTTCGGATCTGCATTAATTTATCTGTGGACATACCTAATTTTTCAGCTGCTCGATCAGCTACTTCTTTGCTCAGTTTGGTATTAGGGTTGGTAACAATCTCAAAAAATTTTAGATCTTTTGGATTAGATCGGATCTGCATTAATTTATCTGTCGACATACCCAATTTTTCAGCTGCTCGATCAGCTACTTCTTTGCTCAGTTTGGTATTGGGATTGGTGGCAACATCTTTAAAGCTAGTCGATCTCGGAAGCTTCGGCTGTACCGGTACCTCATCCACCGCACGAGCAGCCCAAATTTTTGCCATCTCTTCTGGACTTTCTGGTTTGAATCTACTAGATCCGCCTCTAAGGTGTGCTAATTTATCGACTGCCTTTCCGGCTTGTACCGGTACCTCATCCGCCGCCCGGGCAGCCCAAATTTTTGCCATCTCTTCTGTACTTTCTGGTTTGAATCTACCAGATCCGCCTCTAAGGTGTGCTAATTTATCGACCTCTTTTTTTCCAGCCCCTTTGAACGCACGACCCAGCGCACGTGCGCCATGTTTGATTCCGCTGCGCACTAGCGCTGCTGATCCGAGAGTGGCGACGTCCGGAACAAAATCGATAGGATCATATGCAGGAGACTCGGCGGCGCCGGTGTGGAGAAATGCAGGATCAGTAACTTGGGGGCTTTCCCTTTCAGTTTGTCGGTCAAGAGCGGATTGCTGTGCATGTTTTACGGTAATGGGCACCTCCCTCTCTCCAACCGGGGCGTTTGGGTATTTTCGAGTTTCACCCGCCATGGCTTGATCGATTATATCTTGCGTACCGGATCCGGCTTGTTCGCATAAAAGCTTTTCTATTTCTTCTTTAATAAGTTGTTTAAGGTAAGGTCTTTTTACTTTCATACTTTAAATAGTCCCTTATGCCGGAATGGCTCGAATTATACTTAACGACAACACACCATTGATAGAATTGGTTTTTCTTTCCAGAACAGCTGTATATTTATCAACCGGCATGCCGATAGGAGTATATTTAGCCTTTATCCTCATAACTTCCATTTCACCAAGTCTTCGGGCCGGCTCAATTACAGTTATAATCGTTACGCCCTCAAGTGCGCGCATGCGAGTAAGAATGTCAGCTTGCGACTGAACCTCTCTGTTATAACGAAGAATACAGTCTGCTATATATAAAGGTACCTCTGAATGTGATTCGTACTGTTTGGGTCGACCAACGAATTCATTAAGCCGCTTAAACTTATTCCACTTTTCTAATATTAAGCTCATATCAGTAAATAGGTGAGTAATTTCATTTGTTATATTTTCTTTGAAATTCTGAGCTGATAGATTCTATTTTATTATAATCTAAATTATCTGCAGAGATATTGTTAACATATAAATCTGCCATAAGATCAAAAATAAAGGAATTCATATCAAAATCTGGCGTGGCGTTCTTAAGATCATAAAGACGCTCAACAACCAAGTCAATTTTTGCTCGATAAGCGTCGATTGTCTTGGTTTGTGAATTCAACAAATTTGATAATGTCTTTCGCGCTTGCTTTTCCGCATGTTCTGCAGCTGCTATCAACGCTGATATTGTCTCTTTGTCGAACGTTTCGTGATAATCAGGCTTATCAATCTCTTCCTTAAGACGATTAAACTCAATTATATTCATCATTACGACTTCGTGACAGGCTGATCAACTTTCGGAATAAAGTCCTCGTTCAAGTGACAACACTTTGCGCAATGAAATGTTTTAATTGGTGCCATAATCTCTTGCCCAGTCGGTGACATGATAGCCGAGAGTCTTTTAATAATAATAACTTCAGAGAATGTGGTGTTTTCGCACTCTTCACACTTTACATCTTCTGCAGTTGAGAGGTCGATTGGTGGCATTTGTTGGCTTGGCCCCTCATTGCGTTGGTTTGGTGAGGCAGCGGAAATTGTTTGATCCTGTTGCATGATAGCTCCTATAGGTAAAATACATAATGATTATATAGTGGTTTGTGTCGTAATTTAACTTGTTTTTTGTTCTGATAAGATTTCAAGCTCTATTTTCCAGACAGGAAACTGATCTCCGTTGTGCCAATGTACAACAACAGTGTCGATATCGAATTCGCCTATAATAATCCCTATTTCCTTCCAGTTCGCATAAGCTTCATAAAACCATGGAGGGATAGGGTTAGCTTCTTCATCCCATGTAACCAAGTCACCTATCTTCATCATATAGTAAATAGAATATAGGTAATATCAACAGAGACTTAATTAATTAATTTCTAGGATAGGCTGCTTCTGCTTCTCTGCGAAGCACTGTCTTTTGCATTTCTTTATCACCCTTAAACAATTCAAGAGGATATTTTTTTAACAATTGACCATATTCATGATCGACCAAAGCTTGTCTTTGCAAGTCGACAACGTTGGGAAGTGGTTTTTCAAATTCTCCGGATGGGGTCATATAAGCCCAATCAGGAAATTCTTCGCGGAATTCTGGTGTATCGACTTTTGCGCCAGGGGCGATTTCATGCGGTCCAATACTCGAAGGCCATTCATTTGGTTTAGGTCCACCGCGAAACATGTCGGGGTTTTCTTTTAAAAGCTTCTCTGTTTCTTCTTTAATTATTTTATTAAGTTGAGATTCAGAAACATATGTACGTTTCTTTTTTATACCTTTATTTTGATTTTCGCGGATCCCGCTCTGTGCCGGTGGTTGCGTTGCTAACGAAGGCGCCCCTTTCCGTCTAATATGGGCTGGAAAATCTTTATCTGTTAAATTAGGTAGAAACCTTTTTTGATAAGTTGGTGTATTTTTGTAGCTGATTTTTCCACCCGGCTGATCTTCAGTCCCTTGTTCTTTTTTTATTTGCGCTAATTCTAGATCCGTAAAAAAGAGTGGCGACAAAGTTCCACCCATTTTCTCAAATTTTGCATAATCTTCCGGATCCCACAGTGCTGGATCGTATTCCCATTGAGCCATTACTCTTTCAGGATCCATTGCACTCGGATTCGCCAAACGATCAACAACAGCCCGATCAGGGTGCCCTGGAGGCAGTGCCATGATGTCAGCCATATCCAGGCCCCCGAAACCTGGATCACCATATCTAAAGCCAAGCTTGGCCATTTCTTCGGGTGTCGCAAAATCATATCTTTCCCTAGGATATGGAGTTTCTGATCCCGCCATGTCCGGGTGCACCGGACGAGATTGTTGTTCGGGTGCGCCATGTGGCCCATATCCGGATCCCAATTCACCGGTTATTGGAGGTCTAGGAATTTCCCCATAATGGCGAATTGTACCGTACCCAGTTTCATCCCCAGTGGGATGGACGCCTCGCGCCCACGCTTCTTTGGCTGCAGCTGCGTCCATATCAGATCTTGGATCCCCGGCCCAGCGCTGCAGCGCGGTGTCACCACCTTTCCACCTCTTAGTTATATACCCAATTGGATCTAATGCAAAATCCGGATAATCACTCTTGCTGCGTTCACTAGCAGCTGCTCGCGCTTCCTCCGGTGTTGCATATGTTTGGTGACCGGTAGTAGTTTTAGGCAGGCTAGCCGACTCATCAAATTTAAATTCTTCTTCGTTTATAAGATTCTCAGCTTTTTCTTCGGATAATTCGCCGCGCTCTTCCATAGACTTGGCTATAGCCACAGCTTGGTCTTGAGGTTTACCTTCGTCGCGAAGCTTCGAGATTTTGTCACCGACAGCATCTTCCTTTAAAACACGCCTAGGAGGCTCAGAATTGCGTTCTAAAGGCTTGTTAATGTTGGCTGGGTCTTTGTCCATGACCTCTTCTAGAAAATAGCGAGGATCGGTACGTTTTTTATTTTTGATAGGTTTTCCGTATTTCATGCGCGGCCCCTTTTTTGGTATATGTTAAATAGTACGGAAAAGTGTTATAAGACAACGCGAGAATTTTTTTTGGGCGGGGGCTGGGGGCTAAGAGGATTTTGGGCCGAAAAATTTTTCTAACACACCTAGAGTTAGCTTCTTTAATGGTATATAAATAGTAGGGATGGAGGGATTCGAACCCTCAAGCTTGTAATAAGCGACGGATTTTAAGTCCGTTGTGTATGCCATTCCACCACATCCCCATAACTTAAGCCGTTGGTAAGTCGTCGACTTCTTCTAATAGTATTGTAATGTAATCCCATGGAATTGTATCCGGGTCTGCATGTTCGGCATGCAATATATTGATCATCATAAAGAGTATGTTAAATGGGTAGTAGCCGTAACCGGTTTGTTTGCAATATTTCATGTTATATATATTACCATATACCCACGAAATGTCAATCAATTAATTGCTAAACTTTGTCTTCTTCTTCGGGGGTCATTCCCGTTGTTTCTGGTTCTGTCATGATCTTTTTGTATAAAGTGTTAATGATGGCAGCGCGATTGTTGGCGACCTCCTCTACTTCTTCAGGAGTGTCAATACCTAGCGTTACAATTATGATATCGGCAAGCTCATCAACCCATGTTTGGCCGGCTGTGGGGGTGGATCTTTTTTCGAGATAATTGTTGATCAATACAGACGTACTTTTCACCGCCGGTAAAGACAACGATGTCTTAATTGCCGAATCATCGATGCCAATGATACCTGCACGTGCCGCTATTTCCGTCACTAGCTTTTCTGTTTCTTCTTTGATAATATTGTTAAGCTTGGTTTTTGTAATTTTCATTATACGTCGTCCTCGTCTTCGTCGTAAAGCGCCATATAGTCTTCGTGTTCTTCTGGCGTCATTTGTGTTGCAGGGCCGCCTCTTTTGGCTATGTACTCTTCGTAATCTTCCGGGGTCCACTCATGGCCGCTTTTATAAACATCCTCTGGTAAAGGATCATCACCTGTTGCTTCGATATCTTCCCCTGGCATCTGTGTCATATATGCCTTTTTATGGGCAATGTCTTCAGGTGTTTTGGGGTACATTTCGTAAGACCAGTCTGAGATCATATCCCATACGAGTTCCAAAGCTTCGAGTTTACCCGGGTTAGCTTGTTTGTACATATCAGCATGCTGAGAATTATTAACGGCGCGGATAACGTCCAGCAGATTGGCCGCCACACCGGCTAGCATGTCCTCTACACTCTCTATAGAGTCTTCTATGGCCTTTGTCCCGCGTTGTTCCTTGAAGCGGCTTAAATCGACAATCTCGGCCTCTTTTAAAAGTTCCTCTTTAATGATACGGTCTATAATATCTTTTGTGATCTTCATCGAAGAAGCGCCTCCTTAAACCATGCCGGCCAATCGATTGATTCTTGTACGTTTCCGACGTCTTCTGTTTCTTTATAGCGCTCAACGTCCCCCAATGACTGGTGTTGCATTATAGCTTTGCGCGCCATGGCTGGAGTGCGGCGCGTGCCCACATCTTTAAGCAGCTTTTGTTTGGCGACGTCTTGCATAGTTTGTTGCGCGCCCGGGGAATGTGTCTGTGGCCCACCGTAACGCATGGGGGTACCGGCTTGCAGTGGCAAACTTTGTTGAAAGTGTTCCTCTTCTGGAGTACCTAGGTGAGTCGATCCTGCGGCTGGTTGATTTTCTTTTTCAAATTCATCACGGGCTTGGAGATATTTATGTGCTGAAAATGGCGTTTTGAGCGCTTGTTTTTGCATCTTTACAACTGCCGGTTCTTTTTTAGCGCTAGGCGCTAGCGCTGGTTTCTTCGCTTTCCCACCCATAGCGAGATCCTTGGCTATTCTGCTAGTTAATTTAGCTCGATCAGCAGCAGTACCGCCGGCTACTATCATTGTACCCGGATTATCGCCGGCTGCAGCCCATCCTTTAGATGCATCATCATCATCTACATGCATTATTCGGTGCATCTTGCCCGTCTTTTCCAATTTAGCCGGCTCGCCCCGTGCCGGCTCGATGCGGCGGTCAAGCCATCCTTGTTCGTGTAAAAGCTTTTCTGCTTCTTCTTTGATAATGTGTTGCAATTTTTCTTTTGTGATCTTCATAGTTTCTCCACTCTCCACCCATCAACGTTAACGCCGGCCTCTCCTGCTTGTTTAATAAACACTTCGGCTGACAACTTAGCTTCCCCTGGTACTTCACCGGTGAATTTTTTAATATCATCATCCATACCACCCCACAATGGCTTATCGGTGTGGGATCCTTTTTTGAGGTACATATCCTCTGCGCCTCGTCCGGACTTCTCTACAACATATATATCGACTTCTTGTCCCAGTGCTGCAGCGTGTTCCTTGGTGAAGGGTGTAAGCTTAACGGGATTAGGTACTTTTGTAGGATGAGGGATATCATCTTGCCACGCCTCATTTAAAAAATAACGGGGGTCGACTCTCTTCTTGTTTTTGATAGGTTTACCGTAGCGCATATATGCTGCTCCTGTAGTTATGTATTAATTAGTCTGGAAAATTTCTTTGGGTATTTTTTAGATAACGAATTCAACGTTGAAGTGGGGACGTCCTATTATGGCGTTTTTATAATTGCAACCCCATAATCTTCTGAAAAATATATTCAAGCATGCAGCGCATAATTTAATATCTCGCGGTTCTTTCGATATTGATATATGAGGTGCTTCTGCACAAACGTTGCAACGTTTTTCAATTGGCGCGATGGTGTCGCCTTTAGCGACATGTCTGGCTTCATGGAATTTATCATGACAATCTTTGCACAATATCATCAAGTCTTCATCATGTTCATGACCACGAGTTTTGTAGTTATTATGATGCACGTGAATTAATCCGGATTTTTGACACAACTCGCATGCATGCCCGTATGCATCTGTTAATTGCTTCTTCCTCTCACCCCAATCAATTGATTTAACATATTCTTTGTATGCATACTTTGCTTTAAGCGCTTCTTTCTGTTTGGTTAGTGAAGTACCTTTCTTCTTTGGTTTATAAACCGGCGCCGCATGTTTTTTCTTTTTAAGGAATTCTTTAATCTGATTTTCCCTATAGGTAGCTTCCGCCTCCTCTTCTTTTTTAACGCCGGCAATGTCTCCTTCCATGACTCTTTTGGTTTTTCGGTTTCTATCTGCGTAATGCTGCTTTGCTGCTTTACGCGACTCTGGTGTGCTGATTCCCATTATGCCTCCTACCAAGCTGTTAATTCGAATTTGCAATGCTTTTCTTCTGAAATATTATTTTCGGTGTTCTCCAACAATTCTTTTTGGCGCTGCAAATACCATATGGCTTTGTCTAAATCTTGGATTGGGTTTTCTTTATGTGTGTGTCTGGCAATATACTTGATCGCATTGCCGGTATGGAATCCTAAGCCCCAATCCTCTATTACATCGATCACTTCAAATTTCCCTTTGTTATAGTGGCTGGGGTGGTTAACATTGTTTGCTTTCATGTGCGCTCCTATGTGTTCCATTATAGCATACTGTACTTATAATCTCAATTTTTTTTCTGGGTATTTTTGGGGGGTCTTATAATCTCAAAATTTTCTCTGCGTATCATGAACGTGCTTAGCCGCCCCATACACATCCCTAATGATTCTCGGGACTTACATCCCGGGGGGGAGGGGGGGGTGTCTTCTCTTTAACTGTAATGATTACGTAAGGTTGGCTTGTGTTGAATTGCTTTGTGTGGGGCTTCTCTTCTCTCTACTACTACTACTACTACTACTACTACTACTACTCTCTCTACCTATAACCCTAATGATTACCTGTAGTTATTCACTTTATTTTTATTGTGTCTCGGCAAGTTTCCCTCTCGCGCTGGGTGGAGGCATACTCTGTCTGCTTTGTCAAGTCTTTTCTTCATTTATTATTCCTCTTATCTCGGCCACTTTCCATGCCGTACTTGGCATGACTCTTGCTATAGCACACGGTGTGCCATGTTTGTTGCCCCCCCCGGTTACACTAGCTGTCGTGGTTACAGCATTATTTGCTTGACAACGCTTTTTCTTTGACAAGCACTACGTATGGGGGCTAGCTCTCCCACTATTTCTACTACCTTTTTATTCCCTTTAATTACCACTATTTACAGGCATATATACTACAGCCTACTATTCCCCACCGCAACCCACTTCATTCCACTCTATCCCATTGATATTGCTACTCATTCTTCTCTATCTCCTGGGCAATGACAACCAGAAGGGCAACCACAACACCGCTGTCCACATACAAATTCCAAGCAATATATCTGCAATGATATCCATTACTTATCCTTTTTCTTTACCAGTTGTACGAGCGTATAACCTGCAACCGCCAGACTAGTTGTTGCCAATAATACAACAGGAACCACGACCACTGCCATGGCTACGATATAGTCAATCATTTCCATTGCTTGGCCTTCTCCTTCAATACCTTCAGCAGCAACTCCTTTGTTGGTCCCACCAACGGGTGACCTGATAACACTGTGGAATTACTATCGAAATTTCTTCCAAACCATCGCCAGTCTTTTCTTGTTATACGAACTACTGGAAATCCTAATATGTTTAGGAATCTCGATAGGTTAGCTTCCATTGCCTCTATGTCGTTCATATCTTTCATCTTATTTATTTCTTCTCTTCGCGAATAATCTTTCCAATGAAAAACCCGATAGCCAGGAAACCAAGCACAGAGAGTACGTTTGCCATGGCAGAGTTATTGATTGAATCCATAAAAACAGTAATAAAATCAACCACCTATTTCCTCCTCTCAGACCAATCAGCCTTGACCTTTTTCTTTGACATCTCCACCAACCGATACCCCGGAAAGTTGTATCTTTTCCCGATCTTAGGGAACAGCACAGTATACTTTTCAGGGTGACACGTTACAACAACACCACAACCCATATTGTGTCTCATTGTGGGATTGCGAGGAGCAACCAACATACCATCAGCAAATTCAATCACTTAGTCCTCCATCACTGCTTTGATAAAGCGCGCTGTATCAAAGCGCGGGTTAATCCGTTGAAATTCAAGGGAAAAGTCCAATACCATGCAACGGATAGCAGACTCTCGTTGTGCATCGTTGACGCTATTGTTGATAAAGCCCTTTCCTTTCAGGTTGTTACGGAGTACACTTGCAATCATTTCAAAGTCTTTCTTAGTCATCTTATATCCTTATTCGTACCAACAAGTTTCTTCAATATATTCATAGTCTTCCGTCCACGAATCATAACATTCCATCACCTCGCAGACTTCGTACCATGGATAAGGCGCATCATAATATTCATAATAATAACAACAACCTCCTGAACCTGCACAATAATCATAATAATCGTAATGAGTTACGGTAATCGTCGGCGTGGGTGCATATGTCCTCGCCCGTATCTCACAACCAAGCACCAACAACATCAAGCCTGCCAACAACATATTTCTCATCTACTTCATACCCTCGGGCAAAACACCAATGACATCACCACCTTGCAGCAAGTCTTTGCTGCACCAATCCTTCAAGCCTCCTTCAAAATGTACAAAGACCTCCTGTGGATTATCCTTGTTCATCTCAAGAACAATCCCAAGTCCATGTTTTTGTTTACTTTCTGCCTTCTTTGGATGCACAATGCTTCCTTCGCAAACAACCATTTTCTCTATCTCCCTCTATCCAAACACATAAAAATTTTCGTCGAGCTTTCTTGTTCAAAGGACGGCAGCAATCCTCGCTCGCTACCAGCCAGCCTACCTTCCACTGCCGCTACGTTCCGGCTCCCACGTTCGTTGTAGACATTGAACAACACCATATTAATAAGATAAATTTACGTCCTTCGCAAGAAAGCTCTTCTCTTGTCGATACCCTTATCAGTTGCGGGGGCTTTCGCCCCTTATCCATCCATTCTCATGGCTTTCAACTCCCTGTCCAGGCTCTTGGAGAGCCTTTTTCGACATGCGGCCAATTCAGCGCGAAGGTCTTTGTTTTCCTGCTCTAAGCTGATTTGTACATCTTCAAGCTCTTCAATGCGGCTCTGGGCAATATCAGCGTTCAAAACCATGATGGCCAAATCCGCTTCATCCGTACCAGCCTGGACGCCAGTGAATATAACCACCTGCCCATCGTTGTCAACCTCAGTAGAAAAGTTTTTCATCGAATCCCGCATACCTTCTCTCTCCCGTTGCTTCCTGTATCTATTATAACAAAAGATATTGCACAACACAAGCTTTTTCTTTCTTCTTATTTCTGCAAGCTTTTCAACAACTTATCGTCGGTCCAACGAATCGTACCAGGCTTTACAGCGACGGTTTCGTATTTATTATTCACAAACACCTTCAATTCGTTCCTGCTCACCTCAACAACAAGCGCATGCTTCTTATTCAGGCTTATAAGGCTGCCAACGGGAGGAATACCATCATCGGTGGCGATTCCTGCACACGTACCCAGCTTAATCAGGTGAAATGGGCGCTTCTGGGTTCCAGCGACGAAATACGGGTGTTCCTCTGGCCCCTTCTGGTCAAGCACCACCTCCACTTCCTTGGGCTTGCCCGTAAGTGAAGCAAATTGCTTGCCTTTTACGTGCCACTTCTTGCCCTTCTTCTCTGCTGACTCGACCAACAGGGCAATTGTCCTGTATTTTGGGTAGGTTATGACGATGTTTGTGTCGCCGCTTGCATTCTGCTCCAGCATCTTTCGCGGCTTTGCGCGACCAATACCGAAACACCACTTCTTCAAAAGAATATCGCCTGTCTTCATACCGAATCTCCTTGAGATATCAACGAGTTGCCATTATCAGAGGCGCAACTCCAACTCCTCGAAAAAGGCTGACCCCATACAGCTTTGGGGTAACATTCACAACATATTGTCTTCTCCTTCCCGCATCCCCGACTTCCTGTATACTATTATCGGTCATAATGACCCAGAAGTCAACAACTTTCTTTTCAACGATATCAACGACTTACAAACTATTTTCATTTTTCTTTTTAAGCCTTGCTAACAACCTGTACGTACCATTTTGACGCATCATAAGCAGCATAGACCGACTTTTGACCATCTGAGCCTAATACAGTCATGCTATGGTTGCCTATCATGTCCATACCCATGCTTACAACCAATCCCTGGTTATCTTCGTATATTTTATTGATATCGTCACCTATTGCAAAAAAAACAGTGACTAAAGAACCGACAAGACTAACACCAGAAAGGAGCAGTTTATTGACGGGTAGTAGGCTATCTATGAAATTCTTTTCCATCATATACCCTGGATTTGGTGGGCCTCCTGGGACTCGAACCCAGAACCGTCCGGTTATGAGCCGGAAGCTCTAACCATTGAGCTAAAGGCCCTTATTGCTCTTATTTACTTTGATTCTTCCACCCACCGCTTTGGGGGGAACTCCACCACTTTACAAGTAGATGGGAGCCTCTCCCACCATGCTGCAACCTGTGGAATGGGCGCGTAGTCTTGCAACATATACACACCCCCAATTGGTCTGGCATCATGTGAGCGCACCTGACCATCTCCTGTCCAGTATGCCTTGAACAGTGGCCCCTTTGCTTCCACTACAACACCCAGACCTCGCTTTTCAGCTAGTTCCTGTGCGCCCCAGCTTGGACACCAACGAATCACATCACCCTTTTTATAGTACCTGTCTTTCTGTTTGTAGGAATGGCTTGTCATCTCGGTTCTCCTTTCGTTCTAAATGGCTTCTCAGAAGCCCATAGTTGCCGTCTAAGAGCCTCGCAGACTTTGTGAGAGGCGATGCCCCTGGTTGAAGCTGCGAGGCTCTTAGAGAGCCTTCAGTGGGATTCTACTACAATCCCCACAACCCGTTCGCTGGTCTGGAACGGTGGATTCTTCGCCGCATAAGTATCAGTCATCCACATGCGCTGACACTTGCTCGGCTTTGGTTTCGGTGCGTACATATCGGTCAGAACAATGTGTCCATCGAAATTACGCTCGTTGACGTACTTTGTGGGCGCTTCAAAGCATGTACCACCAGTAAGCACCCTTTCTCTCTTTCTTTTTTCTCCTTTCTTCCAAACAAAGACTTTATCTTCCGCTACGTGTGTATCGAAAGGGATTACAGTGAACTGAGCGATATCGGCCAGTTTGCCAAGCTCCGCGTAGAAAGCTGCAAGCATACTGTCTGAAACAGAACCAGACTGGTCAATACTGATTGCAATGCTAGCAGTCCGATTGGCCTTTCTACCTGCATGGACATACGGGTATCGCCGGTTGATTCGCTTCATTGTACTCGATTTGTTGGCTCTTTGCGACGTTTTGATGAAGTAACGAAGCATTTTCTTCCAATCAACGCGAGTTTCGAGCTTTTTCATAATATCTTTACGACATTCACCGCTGACACTGCCCCAACTGTTTGATTTTGCTGACTCTTCCGCAGCTTTGCGGATTGAATCTTTCATTCGCTCACGAGCAATCTGGCGTGTTTCTTCATCCATTTCACCCCAACCTTCATGCGAATCAAACTGTTCTGTACCATTTCCACCAGAATTGCCAGAGCCTTCGCCCTTTTCCTCTCCTTCTCCTTCTCCCTGACCTTCTCCTTCGCCTTTTCCTCCCTTTCCTCCTTTTCCTTCGCCACCTTCATCACTTGGCAGCTTGGAGAAATACCATTCAGCAGATTGACCAAGGGGCAAATCGGCAAATGGTCCCTGTCCAGGCATACAGCACATCTCAGGCAACTCGCCCTGCAAGTGGGAATTGATAGCCAAGTCTGTGGCAATATTCCACTTCTTGGTCATACCTGCCTCTGGAAGACGTCCTGTAACGTGGTCGAAGATAAGGTGATAAAACTCGTGTTTAAGCACCCCTGCTCGCTGTTTATCAGGTAATTTCTCGAAAAACTCTGGATTATAGATCATTTCAAAGGTTGCGCTCTCAGCATTCACTCGCACTCCAGCAGTGGGAATACCAGAAACCGCAATCTTTTCAACACGTCTACTGATAGACGCGAAGAATGGTTCATCCATGAGCAATCGGGCCACATGCTTATTCAAATCAAAGGTCATTCATTTTCTCCTTTCTTCTCGAACCTTCTATACACATTATCGTTGATATTAGCCCATAAGTCAACAACTTTCTTTTCTTTCTTATATTGCACAGTATTTCTGGATTCAGGGACGGTGGCTTCCATTTGCCACCGCCCCATTGCCATTAGCTACTCCTCGGTGCTTTGACCTGTCAAAAGCTCGACGAGGTAGTTGCTAACGGACGTCCCGTTGCTCGCAGTGGCCTGATGGAAGCTCACGGTGTTTTTCATCTCCATGCCTTCTCCACCAACAACAGACCAGAACTTCATGGCAGCTTCACTTGGAAGCGTTACGAAGTAATCGGCAAGATTCTGGACCTGAGACGAGGATATCTCCTCTGCGAAGACCTTTTCAGCCTCCATCTTCTCAATCAACGCGCAATGGTCGTTAATCGGGAAATTCTCGGTCAATTCAATCTTGCCCTTGTTCATAATGTCATCGACTGTGACAACATTACTATACTTCGCCGCGAAGTCATTGAAAGCAACAGCAGCCTCGAATCCTACGAAGCTAGCAGCCAAGTTGAACATCACAGAGCCAGCAGACTCCTGTGGTGTTTCAACCAATCCAGCAGCCGAAAGGCACTGGTCAAGACGTTCCCAGGAACGACGCGAGGGATAAACCTTATTTGGCTCAAAATCCTCGGTATGCTCCAGATGCGAACGACTTTGATTGATAAAGTCCCACACAAGCCCGGAAACCCTGTCATTTGCCCAACCAAGCCAATCTTCAATAGAAGGCTCGACGTCGAACACAGTCCAACGGTCAAGTTCTGCCGGGTCCATTTCCCCAACTTGATATTGTGAACCATGTTCGCCGCCATTTACAGCAGCAAAAACAAGGGTTTCCGGGTGCAACACATGCCCGTTCAATTTCCGGCTATCAGTAAGCTCGAAAATTCCCTGTCGAACTTCGATGGTGGCTCTATCAACCTCATCTAAGAAGAGGACAACCGGATTCTCACACGCCATCTTGAACCAATCGGGAGGATTGAAAGACGTGCAATTACCGTCAGTTGAGGGCAGACCAACCAAATCGCCCTCGGTCATTTGAGAAGCGCGACGTTCCACAATGGGAAGACCGAGCTTCTCAGCAGTCTGATAGACCACTTGAGACTTGCCAACCCCATGTCGTCCTCGCAGAAGCACAGGCTTCTTCACAGCGGCGACGTGGGGAACGATTGCGATAAATGTTTTGAAGTCAATAGCCATTTCTTATTCTCCTTGGTCTGGCGTTTCCCTCATTCTCTATATACATAGTAGCACAGGTACTCTTACAAAGTCAACAATTATTTTTCATCCATGTTCACTTTTTTTTCTTCCCAAATTTCCAGTTCAATATCATAGGCTTGCGCCACCTTCTCGATATTGTATCCAGCACCAGCATGACGACTATCGCCCTTTGGAAAGAGCTTTTCAATACCAGGGAAGCCAGCAGACCAGTCCTTTGGAAATTGTTTCTCGACGGTTTCAGCGGAAAGGGCGGATTCTACCAACTCTAAGCGGTCTGCGCCCCATCCGTACACATTTTTCATAGCTTCTGGCTGCATTTCTTCAAATGCCTTTGGTATACGCACGTGACGTGTACTATAGCCAGAACCAGATAACTTCTCGAAAATAAATGCGACCCCTTTGTAGCCGTCCCACGTGGATTCTGCCGTGATATTGTCCCACCTGATCGCGGAGACATACCCATGCGACCCCTCACAACGGACCAAAGTACCAACACCCAGGCCGGAATTGACCATGTATTCTTTGACCCTCAATCGGTACTCGGCATTCACCTTCGCAGCATTCCGCATATCCATGTCCAATTGGTCACATTTCCTGCGCGTATGCCCACCAGTGTTACAATATGAGCATCTGCGTGGGCCTCGTGCCGTTTCACGCTCTTTACGCCTCCTTAGCTCGTGAGCAGCGTAACTACTGGGATCATTCTTCGCTTCTTCCTTTATTGCAGGACAACCGCGCCGATTATGACCCTGATTGCCGCAATATCCACAATACACCGTGTTATTCCATGCCATTTATTCTCTTCTCCCTTTGCAAAATGTCTTTATCTCTCGAACCAACCATAACTATAGTATCAAAACGATACCCAGAAGTCAACAACTTTTAGTGCCTATCCTTTCAAGGACTTAGAAGCTTTTTTCTTCTTTGATATCTTATGAGTCTTCATAAATCGTTCTTCAGCGAAAACAGTGCTTGTGCTGCCCATTGGCAGGATTTCGTACTGCTTACCACCTTTTGCAGCAGATATGACAGCTTTTGCGTCAACACGCACCACAAAGCCCACGTTAACGTCGAATTTCGCTTTGACGTGAAACGGTGCTGTACTTCTGAGAGCCACAGAAGAACCCACAGGAAATTTCGGAGCATCAAAGTGCGACTTCAGTACCTTCTTAGCGTACTTATTCTCACACATGGCGCGATATTGCTTCTCTGAAGGCAGAAACTCGTCGTCAGAGAGTGCATTCCTCGCCAAATCAAGGAAATACCCAGCATCTTCGTAGTAAGCTGCACACACCTTCAACACAGTGCGTTTCTCATCGTCAAAAGACGTTTCCCATTCTCCCCGCCTTTGTATCCCTTCTGGACTATGCTTTTCTTCAATCCTTTCAAGGGTTTGCACCTGCTTGTCAGACGGACGACTTCCCCGATTCTTGTACTGATCGACCAAAGACTCAAGAAAGCCCTTTTCCCAATCTGTAAGTGTCTCATATTTCGAGACTTTTTCAAGCTTTGTCTCGTATGTCGTCGGCCAAATTGCCAGGGTATCAGTCATGTTGTTTGCTCCTTCATTCAAGACGTTTCCCTCACTCGCAGATACAGTATAGGTCATTGATACAAGGAACACAAGCTTTTTCTTTCTCTTTATTATCAGCCAGTTACAAGCCCGAGCTTCTTAAGTCATTGATATCATTGAGTTAAAAAAATCACTAACTTGAAAAACGCGCACCTCGCGTGTGCGCGTTCCTTTATATACAGTGCATCCTCAAAAAAAGTTTCCTTTTGATATCAATCACTTAACCCTAACCCACCGATATCATTGAAAAGAAAGTTCTTGTGTTTACTGGGCCAATGACCTATACTGTGTGTGGGCTTGGAGGTGAGCGAGTGAAAGTCGGTGATTTGGTTCAGAATATACACAACCCCGTTACCAATAAAGAATCTGGTGAAGAAGTGGGTATCATTACTGAAATTAGCCCTTCAGGTCGCCAGTTCAAGCTTGTTCTTCTAGGTGAGACAAGCCCTCACAGAAATTGGCGATATGTACGAACCTATGAGGTGGTTGGATGAAAGTCGGTGATTTGGTAATATATAAGTCCTGGGCTAGCACTTACAAAGGTACAGGCTTGATACACGCGATAGAAAAGATTACCTCCTCTTGTAGTCGTTACAAGGTTAGCTGGCCTGGAAAGGCAGCACACTTGAGGGAAAATCATATGTGGGGGGAAACGATGACGTGGGAAAGTCCACGAGATATTGAGGTGATAAGTGAAAATCGGTGACTTGGTAAAGTTTCCTTATCTCAATAGCTACACCCGACACATAAATAATAAATATGCTGTTTATGTGGGGGAGGCTTTTGTTGTTCGCGAGGATGGGGTGGTGGTTGAAAATCACAAGATTCTATTACGTGGCGACAGCGCGCCCACCGCTATTGATATCACGATGTTTCGGCACTTGGAGGTGGTAAGTGAAAGTCGGTGATTTGGTAGAAGTTACAACCCTTCATGGTCGATGCAAGAACGGGAGAATTGGTGTAATATTGAAAGCTCACACCGATTACAAGCCCTACAGATACTACGTGTTACTCAGTGGCAAAGATAGAGCTTGGCCTTTTATGGAGAATCAATTGGAGTTGGTGAGCAAATCCCAAAATGAAAATGGAAATTCAAAATGAAAATCGGTGATTTGGTCAGGTATTACAATAACTACAACGCTGTCATTCTATATGTCAGCGAAGAGGGTGGCACTGTGAAAGCTCTTTTGCCATCAGGTGAAACCGGCTGGCTAGTCAAGAGTGGATGCGAGGTTGTCAGTGAAAATCGGTGATTTGGTAAAGCATGCAGAAGATAACGTGCTTGGCATCGTTGTCAGTGGCCCCATATCGTGGGAAGAACACCCAGATGCGACTGCAACAGATAACTCAAGATACAGGGTGAAGTGGGAAGACATGAGTTCTGCTTGTGAAGAACTAGATAGAGATGTGATTGTATTATCATCATCGAAAACGGAAATTCAAAATGAAAATCGGTGATTTGGTAATATATAAGTCCTGGGCTAGCACTTACGAAGGCACAGGCTTGATACACGCGGTAGAAAAGGTTTCCTCTTCTTGTAGTCGTTACAAGGTCAGTTGGCCTGGAAAGGCAGCACACTTGAGGGAAAAACACAGTCGGTTTCCTTGGATGTGGGGGGAAACGATGACGTGGGAAAGTCCACGAGATATTGAGGTGATAAGTGAAAATCGGTGACTTGGTGAGATATAGAGATGACCGATGGGTTGACTTGGTTGGCATTGTTCTCCGTCAAATACCTGGGACCGATGAAGTACAGATTGTTAGGTGGAACCACAGCTACCCTACCATGGGACACCAAAAAAGAAATTTAGAGGTCGTAAGTGAAGGTCGGTGACTTGGTGAGAAGAAAAAGAAAACCATTTGTCTCAGGGTGGACAGGTATCGTTGTCAAAGTCGAGTCACATGAAAGTGGGCCAGAGTTTGTATACGTGCGTTGGTTAGATGATGGGACAGTCGATGACTGTTCATCTGCTCTAATGGAGGTGGTCAGTGAAAGTAGGTGATTTGATCAAGCCCATATACGAAGCGCAAAGAGTATATCCACAAGTGGCGATTATCCTTGAGATAACACCAACTTATAGTCGTCCTTTCGCTTTGGTCAAATTCGCACATCAGTCACATCTAACACGAGTATTCCTCAATAATTTCGAGGTTATAAGCGAAAGTGAAAATTCAAAATGAAAGTCGGTGATTTGGTAACAACAACAGTATTCCCTCATGAAGATAGGGGTGAGTATATAGACCTTGGAATCGTCGTTGAAAAAAGTGGGTCACAAGTCTGGGTGCGGTGGGTTAGTGATAATCTTCTGCAATGGACTCCCAAGCAATATCTGGAGGTGGTCAGTGAAAGTCGGTGATTTGGTAAGAGATAGACGATGTGGAACTCTTTGTGTTGTCAAGGAGATGTACGACCCGGACTTGTGCCCTTATGCTGTCGTTTGGTCATTTTCAGGAAATGAGGAAGTTGAAATAAATGCTTGGCATTTGGAGGTGATAAATGAAAGTCGATGATTGGGTGCGGTTGAAGCACGTTCGACGCTATGGGATCGTGATTGAAGTAGACGGACGAGCAGTGCGCGTGTTATGGCAGGGCATGGCATGTGCAATGACTTGGACGCCGGAATGGGATCTGGTTGGAGGGGTTGAGGACGAACTAGTGAGTTTCAGAGGTAGTAAATGAACATCGGTGATTTAGTGAAAATTGCAAGAGCATCCATCGGTGTTCCGAAAGGCAGCATCGGACTTATTGTGGGCACGAGAATATCAAACCCCGATGCTAAGGGTGCAGCATATTTTATTCACGAGGTTCAAATGTGTGGAATGCCCAAACGTCAAGGTGGCAATCGGCAATACCTCGAAAGGGACTTGGAGCCTGTAAAGTGAAAATGAAAATGAAAACAAGTGAAGTAATATTATTTATTTTATGTCTCGCACTAATGGGGATATCCATATATGGATTGTGTGTGTTCCCCTGTCATGGAGTGGGTTGGTAAAATGAAAATCGGTGACTTGGTAAAACGAAAATGGGACAAGACTAGAGCCACAACAGGGCTTGTCGTCGGGTTCAAGGATTATCGTGGCAGCAACGCTGGTTGGGTTGTAGTGCTGTGGGCCAAGGGGTCAAATAATTATATGTACCACCCAGACAATCTGGAGGTTCTCAATGAAAGTCGGTGATTTGGTAACAGTAGCTCCGGCGCGGCGTAGCACATATGTAATCATTGGACGATTAAGCCACGAGGGTGAACGGTTGTCTCTCTGGCTGCTCCACGATGGGGAAGTGTCCCTTCCGATGACACAGCGGTTTATGGAGATTATCAGTGAAAGCAACTAGTTGGCACTTTTATGTTCTACTCTGCTCGGACGGTTCTTATTATGCTGGCGTGACGACAGATATAGACAGAAGGCTACACGAGCATAACAACACCAAACGCGGTGCGAAATATACCAGAGCCAGAAGACCAGTTGAATTGATCATCTCAGAAAGATGCCAGACTCGTTCACTAGCTCAGAAAGCTGAGATGTATTTCAAGACGCTCACACGCAGGGAGAAAGAGGTTGTCATAAGTGAAAATCGGTGATTTGGTAATCACAAAACGTGACAGACTCGGAGCGCCCAAAGGTTCGATTGGCCTGATAACCAATATGCACCGGGTGAGATATGACAAGGTTCATTCTCTTTGTGAGATTTACTTGTGCGAAGGTGGGAGACAAATAAGAGTTACTGATGAAAATCTGGAGGTTATAAGTGAAAGTCGGTGATTTAATCATCTGGAAAAAGAAGGATGGCTTTTACGGAAAAGCAAAGGGCGATATGGTTTTGGTTGTACAAGATATGCCGCCGCGACCTGATGTCGATGTCAGATACGTAAAGCTCCTCCCCCTGAACCACAAAGTAGAATTTGCGTGTGATAACTTTGCTGTACCTAAAGACTTTTATAAAGTTTCAAGAACAAAAGTAAAAATATGTAAAGCATAGGAGCTATGATGAAAACAGAAAATTTATTGTTATCCAAAATGAAAAAAACATTTGACAAACATGATATAGAAATAGTAAAATTGAATGAGGAAGAGGAGACTATCTCTGTCGATGGAAAAAAAATAGAGCTATGGTGGATGCCACACTCCTCAGAACTAGCAGAAGATTTGGTTGAAGTGTTGATTGAAGATTGCAAAACAGAAATTAAAAAAACTTTGGCAGGTGACAAGTGAAAGAAGGCGATAAAGTAAAGTTTACTCTATGTGACAAAGAGTATACTGGTTCAATTTTAAAAATCCATAGAAAAGAAGGTTGGAAAGGGTATGTCAATGTCATGCTAGAAGACAAAGACAAGATTGAAATACCAGCAACCTACTTGGAGGTTATCAGTGAAAGTCGGTGACTTGGTAAGGCACAATCGCCCCACTACTCGCGATGAGAACAAGGTATTCTTAGTCTTGGAAGTATCTGACCGAGGACTAGAATCTCCAAACTGGTGGGCGCGATTAGAGGGTGATTGGAAGGGGGCCATGGCTGGATGGTCTTCTACTAGAGACTTGGAGTTGGTAAGTGAAAGTCGGTGATTTAGTGCGCTTTGTCAGAGGAAACTTGGCCAAGTTTCCAGGAAACTTGGATAGGGTGTGTGGTGTTGTAATGAAGGACGCACACCCAGACCAAACAGGCATACGCGTGATGTTCCCTGATTGCCCTAGAGTCATCCATCGTGATTTTTTGGAGGTCATCAGTGAAAGTCGGTGACTTGGTAAAAGATAAGCTATGGGGAGAGTTGGGCATAGTAGTATGTGTGCCTCCAAAGCCATCTATGATAGAAGTTTTCTGGTCTGGAGAAAACCCCAGAAGACAAAAGCATCTCTTGGGAGATTTAGAAGTGTTGGACAAAAAGGTTGACACCTAGCGCCAGATGGAGTAGAATTGTCTCAAATGAAGTTACCCCGCTCGTAGCTCAGTTGGATAGAGCAACGGCAATTGAGAACAAGGAGTGAGGCGATATTACAGAGTTGGTTGGAGAATAGAATGAAAACAACTATTTACTGTAGTTATTAGGAGAACTAAAATGAAAATCACAAAAACACAACTTAAGCAGATTATTAAAGAAGAGTTGGAGACTGTTTTAAACGATTCTCGTACTGACGAACTCAAAGCCGCTTTAGAAGTATCGTATAATACAAACCTCGATCCACAAGAAGCAGCGGCTGATATATTAACAGTGGTTGAGGAGTTCCTGTCTGCCAAGCTCGGTATGCCCATAGAATTGAGATATTAGAACAGAGGCTAAATGAAAGTCGGTGACTTGGTGAAACATAAAGGGCAACCACAGTTAGGCGTGGTCCTAAAGCTGGAAGGCCCACTAAAACAACGGGTGGTCTTTGCATGGCTTCATCGCTTGGAACCTGGCATGACCTGGACACACATCGCAAACCTGGAGGTGGTCAGTGAAAGTCGGTGATTTGATACAGCTATCAGCATATGGTAAAAAACTAGAATACTATAAGACCACTGCAATCTGGCCTGATGGCGTGGGGGTACTAGTCAAAGTTAGTCCCCCCCACTACACTGCACTTTGGAAAGGTGGGAGATTGAAAGAGAGCCACATCCGCAAAGATATTAAGTTGGTAAAAACCAAAAAGGAAAATCAAAAATGAAAACTGGCGACGTCGTAGAGGTGATGGAAAGTAAAAACTTCTTTCGTTCTCGACCAAAAACACAAGGTGTGATAATAGAAGAAGATATGCACAACAATCCTTGGGTAGATAACTGGTTCAAGTGGCACAAAGTAAAAATAGAAAAAGAAATTATTGTCGTGCAAGAAAATAAGTTGAGATTAAAAAAATGATAAACACAGAAATCAAACTTAATGAAGTCGAACAAAACATATGCAAAGCTATAGCCAAATTGCGTTTCAACAACAACAGAAAAAGCAATGTTAAAAATAGCAAAATAGGAAAGCAAAGCAACCGATTTACAGACCTTGAAGGATTCGGGGCAGAGTTTGCATTTTGTAAATTACACAACGTCTTTCCAGACTTTTCCATACAACCAAGATCAGCGCAGGACGATCAAGGCGATGCCCTCTTGCCAACTGGGCAAAGCGTCGATGTTAAAACCACAAAATACCCAACGGGAAAACTATTAGCAGTGCCATGGAAAAAGGATAACGTGGACCTATACGCTTTAATGGTTGGCCAATTTCCCACATATATATTTAAAGGTTTTATGATACAAGATGAGCTTCTAAAAGAAGAAAGAATCGGATCCTTGGGATATGGTGAAACCTACATCGCTCGACAATCCGAGCTTTTAGAATTGGAGTCCATTAATGCAGGTGGGTGACTTAGTAAAATACAGATTAGAGCCGCATTGTATGGGGATTGTTACCAAAATGTGGGATGAAAGCAAGCATAGGGCGCGGGAGACACTATATAGTGTAATATGGTTCTCAAAGACAGAGAGAAAGATCAGCGAACCATATCTAAATAAAAAAGGAGACTTAAATCTTGTTTCAAGTAGGCGACCTAGTAAAATATAATATTAAAAATAAATGGTACGGAGTTAGGACCACAAATCTAAAAAAAGAAGGGCTTGGTGTGATTACAGAAATAGTTAAAGCTGGAAATGGATCCACGATTCATGTACACTGGAATGATGGCGACAAGAATATTTACCTTGAAGAAGAATTAGTGTCTCCAATCACCAGTTAAAAAATTATTCTAAATTCTCAAGATGTTCTAATATGATCTCTAGCACATGCAGCTGGCCCTCATAATATTTATAGTCTAGTTCCTTAGAAGAGCCGGCCATCCTTTCCTCTGCCTCTGCCAACCTCCTTTCAACCACCTTATGTAATTCTTCGATAGACACACTCACCTAGACACCTCCAATTCATTATTTCCATATATAGTGATATAAGAATGTTTCAACCTTGGTCCATGGGCTTTTTGTGATACTTTTTACTGGGGGTGGATCCCCGGGGGCCGCCACCTCTGTTGCCCCACTTAATTAACTTACCATTTCCAGTGGAAATCTTTTTGGTATTATTACCATACCTTTTGCCCCTCTTTGTCTTTGTCATCCCAGTAGCCCTCCAGCAGTAGTAAAAAAGCAAAAAAAAAGCGTCCAGGGAAACGCTGTCAACAAAACTATAATTTCTACAGTATCAAGAGTAATATCGCCAAACGTCATTTTTCAATCCTCGCTCACCTTTCTGGTACTTCTCAGTCTCAAAATCTCTTTTTTCACTTCTTCTAGTAGTCCACAGGTCTCTAGGTCAATACTATATACGTTCCCAACTTTAATTTTAAGCAAAGCTTCTTCGATTCTTTTAATAAGATCTTCTTCTTGACATGCCATACAATAACTAGTTGCTAGCAACAAGTAAAATTATTCATCTTCCAAGTTTAAAGCCATCTTAACAATTTTAATTGAGTTGGGAGTGTGATCCGCATCTTCTAGTTCCTCCACAGATAACCATTCCCACTCGCTGTTCTCTGAAAGGTCTAGTTTAAAATCACCGCTGTGTTTCTTTGCTTGAAAAAACGTCAGACGACCATCCACCTTTAGCTTGACCAGATCATCAATGTCCAAATTGGTTTCCTCTTTGGTTTCCCTTTTAGCTGCATCCTCTTCTGACTCACCTATTTTAAGGTGGCCACCCGGTAAGTCCCAACAGCCGGGTTTCCACTTAGAATCGTCATTCCTTTTCAACACCAACACCTTATTGTCATCATTTAATATAACAACCTTAGTTACTTCATCGGCATCGCCATCGCCACCTTCCATTATTCTGCCCTCCTCACCAGTTGCATAGTAAATAGCTTTGGCGTAGCCGTGCATCCTAATTGGAGGTGGATTTGTTTCTTTTTCGTACTTAGATTGTTGGTGGCCTGGACCCGGCCTTTGTTGTTCCTGAAGATATCTTCGCCAATTTTCAAATAGTAATTTCAACGTAATTCAAACCCCGGGTCTATTATAACTAGCTGCTTCTTTCCGCCCTTAATAACATAGCCGACGTTCCCAGGACGAATATCCCATGATGGAAGATTAAACTTTGCTAAAGAATCCCTTATCATTTTAAACATTGGATCGTTAATCAATTGATTAATAATAATCTCATCTTCTTTTCCCATGATCGGCTCAGTCAATCGCTCCCCATGCTCTGACCATTCTGGGCCTTCCCAACCATACGGATCAGGCTTGTCTAGAAGAGCAAAAATAACAATTTCTCTAGCTTTTTTATATTCATTCGACTGGACATCTTCAATGTTTCGATTAATCAGCATTTCAAACAAGTCGGAAAATTCAGAACCAGACTCTTTAAATATACCCCTTTCCACCAAAGCCAGCCAAGCAGGAAAAAACTCTTCTAATTCAGGCCAAGTGTTAATAACCGCAACTTTTTCGGATATAATCCAAAGATAATCTTTTGCTGCTGCATAAACTTTTGGCACCAAGTCGGATGCTGTTTGATAAGAGGCTTGTGCCTCTTTCTCGTTCATACGCATATTTCTCTCCATTTCATCATGGCTGGAAAAGTGCGTAGTTTTTAATATTAGTTCTGGATGACCTGGCACGTCAAATGTTGCTCTATATGATCCTGCTCCTAAAAAATTAAATCCAGCATCTATGAGACAATTGATTAATGGTAGACGTAAGTCGCCCTTAAAAAACCCGGGTGGGGTCGATGAAAAAAAGCGCTCGCGATCAGGCTTTTCTCCACTCCACAGCTTCATCCCGACAGTATACGGCACGTCTAAAGCTTTCCTTAAATTAATTATACAAGGTATATTATCTGGATTCGGGCCAAAGTATCTTTCTTCTGAAGAGCTAGCTTCTTTTAGGTATCTTCGCCAATTTTCAAATAGAAGTTTCATACGTATAAATAGTATATAATTTCCTTAATTACATGCTGTCTCGTCAAGGATTTCCATGAGGCTATTGTACAGCACAGAAGGATCAACCGCTAGTGGGAACCACTTGCCACCACTAACCACGGTCATTGGTTCCCACGAACTCTTGATAACAAAATTCGGTGGAGTGAAGGAGTACATCCTAAAATCATCTGCTGTCACAAACATGCTGGACAAATCAGCCGTAGTGACCTTGGGAATCAGGAAAGACATGCCAGCTTCATCAGAGAACAAAATGATCACATGATGTGCATTTGGCCTCCAATTGACAACAAATTTGTCGACCTGTGGTTCGGAGAAAATCTGTACTGAGTTCCAAAGGTCATCCCACACAAAGTCAGACACGTTGTATGGAGCAGATGGAGTCAGGTTGTATAACGCAAGATAAATTGCATCAAACAACATCTCAGCACCAGTCTGGCTAGCCTCCACTAAAGGCTTAAGCCCCGCAAAAGCGCTTATGAAGTCCGAGAATGGACTCAAGTTTTTATATAAGTACAAGAACTCATCATAATTAAAGCAATCGTTGTTTAAGTCAAACACCGCACAGTGATCTGCTGACATCGGACCTGTAACAATGCCCCATTGAATGACCTTTTCATCACTATAATAATTTGCAAACATGCCCAAAGCATCCAGCACAGCTTTGATCTCAAGATTCATGGAGCCAGAGGAATCAACAATAAAGAGAATATCTGTATCCTCCATCTCTTTGCCGTCATCGATGATACCGTCACAATCGCCATCAATGCCATCACAACTATCTTTAGCTTTGGGTAACTGCTGATCCTTGCAGAAGCCAGGAATAAAAGTAGCTGGAGTTATTTGATTGCCTTTGCTGTGCCCCCACGATCCCTTATAACAAACAGCTTCTCCTGCATGACATATACCAACGTCCAATGTTTCTTCTGGGCCTGTGTAACACTCTTTATAAAGATATTCATCCACCTTGCTATCACAATCATCATCCCAATTGTTGCAAACCTCTTCTACCGGTTCTCCGACAACCTTCATACAATCCGGATCGTTTAAACCCAAAGCCCAACAGTGGCTAGTACACTCTGTAACCGCAGACTTGATACACTCCTCTTTGCCTGTCCAATTAAGTTTGGTTTCGACACAAACGCAAGTCTTATACCCGGATCCACAGATAAGAGGTTTCTCACTACATGGCAACATTATTCCAAAGAAAGCACACTGGCAGTCCAATCCCTCATCAACTTGCCCGTCACAGTCATTGTCCAAACCATCACAGATTTCTTCTGTCGGTTGCAGCGCAGTACAAGTCCACTCCCCGTTTAAACAAAAAGAAAGGTTCTCTTCACACTCTGTTTCACATATATCAACCAAGTCTTCGTCAATGTCTCCATTGCAATTATTATCGACGCCATCACATATTTCTACAGGCACAAAACCACACTCATCACACGCATTGGTTTGCCCCTCGTCAATTTCGCCATCACAATCATTGTCAATGTAATCACAGATTTCTTCTAAAGGATCTGGAGCATTGCAGACTTCAACGCCAGCAATACAAAGCTGTGGTCCTACACCACACTCGTTTTCACATTCCCATTCTCCTTCGTCAACAATTCCATCACAATCGTCATCAATATTGTTGCAGATCTCATCTTGTGGGCTAGAACCAACACATTGCATCTTGCCGTCTATACAAACCAAGTCACCAATGCCACACTCAGCCTCGCAGAGACCGCCCTCTATATCTTCATCTGTGTCGCCGTCACAGTCATCATCTAAAGAGTTGCACAACTCATCACGAGGTGTCTTGCCCATACAAACAAGCTCTGCATTTGTACAAATTAATTCACCAACACCACAATCATCTTCGCACTCCAAAGGATCAATGTCTTCATCAACCTTTTCGTCGCAATCATTATCTATTCCATCGCATATCTCTGGTATACACGGCACACATGCGTCTGAAACAAACTCACCCTTCTCACACCAAGTATCTTTGAAGCCAGCCGTACCATTCTCATCTTCACACGGCTCTTTGCTGACTGCCTTATCAACAGGATTACATTCAAACTTCTCTTGACATTCACCTATCTCGATGATTTCAGGTGGGTCCACACAAATGTTTTTAATAACTGGCACCTGCCAGATGGCATCCAAAGGTGGGCAAAAGAACCACTCCTCCACTAAACAATCTTCTGGAATTTTATCCACGATATCTTCGCCAACGTCGTTGACAACCACATCTGTTAAATCTACAATGTCAATATAATCTTTTGCATCTGGAAGGCTATAGCCGCCGCCAGGGGCCGTAGTTTCGCTACAGGAGAGAGTGAAGAGGAAGGAAATTAGTAGAATAATATTGTTATTTTTCATATTTTGGCTCACTTGTTGTTATATTATAATTATATACAACTTGAGTGTTTTGTTCAATTAAAATATTGGTAACAATACCAACCAACTGTAACACCTGCGCCGAATGCCAGTGTGTTGAAAAATGCCAGAACTTTATAAAAAGAATTTGGAGCTTTGCCTGTTAAAACTATTTTGCAAACGTGATATAAAGTTTTAAAACTCAGCTTGTCACCTTCAAACTGTACGGCTCTAAACTTTCTCCTCTGCTTCATTCGCATAGTTTTCTTTTTGGCACTCTCTCTCATGCTCCATGTTCCCTAAGCACGTTCATGATTCCTTTATAAATCATTTCTTGCAACGTTGTTTTTGATCGATTCTTCCTGTACCAACTTTGTCCTGCGCGAGCCTTGGTGGCATAAGACGCGCCAGAACGTTTAGTTTCTATGTCAGGCATACCCGTACTTGGATTGACCCACTTGTCAACGTCTGGTGATCCAGAAGCTTCAATACGTGGGAGAATGATATCACCAAACCCGCCCCTATTACCTCTGTGGTATGTTATTAGTGCATAATCCTCTATGTTTGACGGAGTTACATTATAAGGAGCTAGCCCCCTACGCACTCTATCCTCATTGACCCTAGCCATTCTTTTTGCAGCATATTCTTTTTTCTCAGCTAACTTTTTTGCTGCGGCGTATATGCTAGACTCAGGATCAAAGGGTGACTTGCTTAAACGTTCATAATCAGCTTCATACCCAGGGGGTGGTGCTTTTCGTATTGCTTTCTCAAAAGACAACGGATGGCCTGGGGGTCGAACTCTTTTTGGTTTTCCTTTTCTGAGCACATTCGCATTGTACTTGTCGATGGCTTCTGTCGAGAGTATCTGCATCAAGCCAACTGCACCGGCATGACTCACAGCATCTGGATTTCCGCCACTTTCAACACGTGCAAGGCCACGCAAAAAATCTGGGTCTAGACCAAAAGCTTTACCCCACTTATCAAAGTGTTGATCATATTTTTCCAAACGCTTTGCATGTCTTGCGGTACCGCTTTCCCATCTGTCAATTCTTTTATCAACCTCTGGCTTGCTACGATCATAATTTTTAAAGTAATCAGTGCTTGGTTCGGGTGTCTCCGGTAATTCTTCGACCTCTTTTTCGTATGTTGGTGGCGGCTCAATTTCAGGCTCTGGGGTGTCACCGTGTACTGCGCCCAATATCGCTTCTAACTCGGCCTGATCTTCCTGCGGAACAAGTGTACCCGGCACTGTCGCAGGTTCAGGGGTCTCAGGTTGCCATGGGGCATTAATCGACTCTGAATCTAACTGTGTGGAATCATCAATGAATTCGATCCGGTCCCCCGATCCTCCCGGTTGGTATTGCACACGTTCTAACTCACCAATATCAAACTCTCCAACTGGTGGAAGCTCCAACGCTCTTACTTCGACTCCTGGAAGCAAATTTGGCGCTCTAAGATATGCATGACCTGGAGGCACCCACAGTACCTCCTTGCCAGTTTCTGGATCATAAGTTTCTTTTAAATATTTTCTCCAGCCTTTAAAATATTTTTCCATTTTAACTTCCTATTGACATCATCTTGTCGTAAGATGATACTTTTAAACTGCTCAACTTATCTAAATAGTCACTTCTTCTTAATAATTTAAATGCTAGATTCTCTGTAGAATACTGGCCACCATGTTCTAGACCACACCTGCGGAGCTTGCGTATCTTGTCTTTAAGTTTGATTGAGGCTCGATAAGAATCTCGATATTTGCCGTGTTTAAACAATTCAAATACTTCACCTACCCTTCTAGCCACGAACTTCGCCTTTCGTCTAACCTCTCCCCAATCAACATCCAACTCTTCTGGCCTAGGCTTAAGAACCCAGGTATCTTTCATTACAGAATAAACCCCTGTTGATATGTGTGGCTCGTTCCTATCTTGTACATAGATTTCGACTTCATATCCAAAGACACGAATATCGTGTGTACGATTCCACTCTGCCCTTTTGGCATCAATAAGCTCTCTCATAAGCTCTCTGCTACTGTCAGTAGCGTTAAAATCTATAATTATATGTAAATCGATATCTGAATATTCTGACCAATTATAATTGGCCAAGGATCCAGTTAGCGTGACGTCGTATGGGTACAAGTGATTTAGCTCAAGCTTATCCATAAAATCTTGTGCTATTTTCAACAGACGTTTTCGTATGTTGGAGTGAAGGTGTTTATTTTTCATCCAAATTTCTGGATTAAGTTCTCTCTTCATCTTTAACGTAGAAGTGCTGGCCATTTTTGGGTCATTTTCTTCCACAAATTCATCGAACTTTTCAAACAGTTTGCTCATTTTATTCAACCTTATCTAAATGCCGGTTCCTTAGCGCTTTCTAACATTTTTGGTATGAAAGATTTCTTGAGCTTAAGTAACCTACCGAATCTAACCTTTTGTCTAGAATCAGTATAGAGTGCTGTGGGCTTTTTAATCTCTCCATTAATAACCTGATCACTAAAGTCGTAGAACTTTGAGTTTTGAGGCGGATCCGCAAAAGCCACAGAAGATACAAACAAACAGCTTATAAAAAACATTACGAATTTCATGCATGGGGTACTCCGTGTAAACCTATATAAAATAATTAGTTCTCTTCACAACCAAAAGAAAAGGCGCCAAGATAATTTCTTGGCGCCCTCTCCCTTGCTAGAATTAAATTTTAATTAAGCTAGCTAACTTTAATGGTTGCCGCCTCAACCTGCTGAGAATCCGGCTTGCTAACCACCACTTTCAGAATACCGGCATCGTATTTAGCCGTAACATCTTCTTGCGCCACACCCTGCGGAGCCTCCCAGCTATGTTTAAAAGCGCTTTGAGACAGGACGTGCGCGTCCTCTGGCTTATTTTCGTAAGATACAGAGAGAAGGCTATCCTCCAGTGTAACGTTAAAATCTGTCTTCTTTAGACCCGGAGCGACAACAGAAATTTCATACCCAGCTTCTGTTTCACTAACATTCGTTGCAGGGCCTTTCCTGCTAACTCTCGTTCGTGTCCGGGTTGGTGCGTATAGTGCAAAATCCCCCAGAACATCCTCAAAAAGCCGATCCAATCCATTCCGACTTGTGCCAGAACTGTTCCCAAAATAAGGTGTAAGTGTACTCATAGTTAAATCCTCCATGTGTTGTGACAGTCTCCTGCCTCTTTGTTACTAACAATATAACATTTTTTGGAAAATTGTCAAGACTTTTTTTTAACTATTTGTCGTCTTCTTTCTCTTTAGACTTGTCGTCGCCAAAAGTTAATTGTTCACCATCTTGAAAAGTGATTATGGTATTGTTGGAAGGATGAGGGCCGATGTGGACCTTGATAAAATCGCCCATAGACTCAAATATTGCGACCCCACCTCGCGGTGGTGGATATAGCCAGTGAATTATGCACTGACCCGTAGCCAATTCAACACCCTCAATTACCACCCCATCACCAGAAACGCCAGATTCGTCACTTTGGCGGAAAACCGTAAAAGCTCTGAGGCCACGTGGCGCAAGCTTTGGCGGTGCTTTTGGGATTAAGTGTTCTGTATTAGCCTCGGCTAACGCGATTTCTTCTTTCACCGTTTTTACCTCCAACAGTAAATAGTTCTCAATGCATTGCAAAAGAGATATTATGTGATATTAATTCTTTTTCGCATGCATACATAGAATTCATAAGTTGAGCTATTAATTTCACATCAATAGGTGTTAGCACGTAACATTCTATACCATCTTCCAGTATCTCCACATCGCCCGATTCTATGAGACCCTTCATCAATTGAGTCAAACTAGTGGAGATAGTATAATGTTCACATAACAACGCTACGGAGCTATGGTAATTGTCCCACAAGCTGTCATATTCTTCACCACTCCGCTCGCGTATCAAAACACTAGACAGAGTACTTATCCTGGTAGCATCTTCTAAAACGGTATGAATAACCTCTTTAGGGCAACCAAATTTAGATTCTGTGGGTATATCATTATCGTCCATCTACAACCCACCCAACATAATCATATATACATTTTTCACTATGTTTTTTCCACCAACCTTCATTTAACACAATCCCCAGTTTTAAAGCTAATTTATAACCCTGCTCCCATGCCATAATCTCCTCCTTTAACACCCCAAGTTTATAGCTCTTGCTGCTCTTCCTTTTTGAATACATGGAAAAACTTTTTTCATACTTCTTCTTATTATTCCGTAAAAGAGCATGCCCAGCTTCATGAAGTAGAGTGTGAAGCTGATAACGTAGATTTTGCCGGGTGTTAATTGTTATCAACTTGTTGCCATAAGAGTTATTCTCATCCTGGCCAAAAGCAACAGCAATACCCTTATCATCTAACAAATACAGTTCTACATCCTCGATTTGATCTCTTAGTATTTGTTTATCTTTTGTGTCTTCCTGTGACAATACTTCCCTCACTCCAAAAATGTTTATTTTTTCTAACGTCGGTTATGAGCATCGCAAACAGATACTTCTTTTCACCTTCTTCTCTAAGCTCCACTCTGTAAGGTTTTAAATACCCATACAGAGGTTTCTTTTTCTTCTTTGTTTTTCTCTTTCTAATGGGTAACTCATTCAAATAATCGACACACCCCTCCAGAATGTCCTGAATACTGTGGCCTTCGGATATTAGTTGATCAAGATTGTTTGGTACAATATCTGTCATGATCACCCATGCCTTACTACCATACCCTTCAACATTCCAGAAATGAGAACGATGATACTTTCCCAACTTTTTTCTTTTACCTTGGCTTGGCAATTTTAACACTTCAAACTCTGCTCTAGGAATTAATTCACACTCTATCTTTTCCAACGTTTTCTCCCAAGTGTTCTTTGAGGTCAGTATAACCTCCAATTAAACGCACTCCATGGACTTGTGAAAGCTCCAGTACAATCGGTACAGTTTTCCAATTATATTTACCCTTGACTTCACTCAAAAGCTCCTCATTCTTGTCTACCATTGTGACAGTATACGGCAACCCGTACTCTTCTAGAAGCTTCATGGCTTCTTGACAAAACGGGCATGCGCGCTTAATATAGAGATGATACGGTCTTGAGCTTATCATCCCTTTAAAACCTCCTTTTTGTCGCCTCTCAGCTTCTCTTCAACAGCATCCATATCCCCAACAACAGTGATTTGGACCCCCGAATTGCCACGGTTCATATATATTGTAGTATATTTTTGATCAGGATGCAAGTCTTTAGGCAATTTAATGTCAGAATTATTCATCACTTTATTGTTGGGGCGCAACATTATAACATGTTCCAGATTAACACTAACCTCTCTAAGCCCGTATTCCTTGGTCGGGATAGCCGAGCTTTGTGAAAAAGAATTCATTTTGTTTTCATATATTTCTACTAACCTAGTAATCATTTGCGACCTCATTTTTTACTGTTAATGGGCAAATCAATCTCACCCTTCATCATCTTTTCCATCATCACTTTCATCACGTCAGCTTGTCCAGATAAATTCGGGTCTCCGTTCACCGGCACATCCGGTACACCCACCCCCAAATTCTGGGCATTGATCATACTCTGTATGTTGGGGGGCAGCTGTTCCATGGCCTGTTGGTGTGACTCATCGATACTATCACCCGTAGCTTTCCAGCTATTAGTGACATCTTGCATCTGCTGATTGAAGTCCGACATCACCTCACTAGTGATTCGCTCTTTTATCTGCTCACGGAACCTATCATCATAAGGCTCCCGTTCTTCCTCGTGAGGCTCAAAAGCCGTTTCCTCTTCTTCGGGCGGCCCCAAACTAGCTCTCTGATACCCACGGAGCATCTGTGAACAATCCCCCATCCTCATATCGATCTGGAAAAGGGCATGCCGAAGCCCCTCTATATCTTCCAAAATGGCTGATATATTCTCCGACCCTCTAATCGACAAGTTTTTTGTCGATTCCAAAATCTTCTCGTGTTTTTCAGTACAATCCTCTGTTACCTCCCTTATGTCCTCCAATAAGGAAAGGATCTTCTTTGGCACTTCTTCCATATCAATTGAGTAACGAATCTTAACATATTGCTGCATTACAAATGTCTCCTTTGCGATTATATATATTATACTAAATTTATTTTATGTTTTCAAGCTTTTTTTTTAGGAAGGTATGATCAAGTTCCAAATAGCACCTGTTGTCAGTACAACAATACTTGTGATAATTATCCATTGAAGTCTAGAGTGGGTTTGTTTCCAATTTTCCAACTCTCTAAGTCTGGCATACAAACCTCGATCTGGATGATAAACAGCGTCTTTAATTTTGGCAATGTTCTCTGCCATTTCGTCCTGTTTCTCTAGCAAAACTTCTATCTTAGAGCTAAGTTCTGTTATGACAATAGTTAAATTGTTATTGATCTGGTCTGTCTGCAAGACATAGTACTCCTACTGTTCGATGATGGCATGATCAGTAGTAATTAGTACTGATGAGGCAGAAGCAGCATTAATTAACGCATTTTTGGTTACTTTTACTGGATCAATAATACCCGCTTCAAACATATCAACAATATCATTGCGAACAAAATCATAGCCGTAGTTTTTGTGAGTCTGGTTTTCAACCAAGTCTAACATCATATCCATAGATCTGCCGGCGTTCTTAGCCATCTGTCTGATAGGCTCTTTAACGGAATTCACAACTATATCAACACCCAATTTCTGATCTTCACTATCAGTCTCTACCACCAGATCTTTAATCGCACGAATCAAGGCAACACCGCCACCTGGGACTATACCCTCTTCCTGTGCAGACTTGACTGCCTCCAAGGCATCTTCAATTCTATGTTTTCTCTCAATCATCTCAACCTCAGTAACCCCCCCAACATAAATAACCGCTACACCACTAGCCAACCTCGTGATTCTCTCTTGAATCTTCTCACACTCATATAAAGAATCGGTCTGGAGTATTAACTCCTTCAAGGATTCAATTTTCTCCTCTATCTTTTCATGATCACCCTTTCCACCAACAATGGTGGTGAAGTTTTTTAGAGATTCGATTGTTTTTGCTGTACCCAAATTTGGTAGTTTGACGTCTTTCATCCTCATTCCAGATTCTCTCGAAACAAAAGTTGCCCCAACCGACAGGGCCAAATCCTCCAATATATTCCTTCTTTCTTCTCCATATCTTGGAGCTTTAATCGCGGCCACTTTCATTGTGCCACGCATGGCATTCATTATCATTGCCGCCAGAGCTTGCCCCTCAACATTCTCCGCAACAACAATAAGGGGTCGGTTTTCTCTAGCCACAACTTCCAGTACTGGCAGGATATCCTCGACAGTCTCAATCAAGTGATCCGTCACAAGTATGTAAGGATTGTCATACTTTAAGGATCCTCTGCGTTCGTCTGTAACAAACGCTGTCGCCAAGTAACCAGAATCAAACCTAAAGCCTTCCATGACGTCTAGGCTGGTCTCAATTGAACGTGCCTCTTCGATGCTAATCGCACCATCCTTGCCGACCTTATCTACTGCCATGGCGATCAGATCACCGATAGTTTTGTCGTTGTTTGCTGAAATAGTTGCAATATGTGCGATATCTTCTGCAGAGCTAATTGGCCTAGACTGTTCATTTAAATTCTTAACAATCTCACCAACAGCCTTGTCAATCCCTCTCTTGAGTTCAATGGAAGATGCGCCAGCTGTCAAATATTTTTGTGAGTTTTCTAGAATGGAGCGAGCAATTACAGTAGCAGTGGTTGTGCCATCCCCAGCAACTTGGTTTGTTTGCGAAGAAGCTTGCTTGATTATTTGTGCCCCAGCGTTTTCAAATGGATCTTCGAATTCAACAAACCTAGCTACAGTCACCCCGTCTTTGGTAATAAAAGGGTTTTTCCCCTTCTGGTGGATTATGACATTTCTTCCACGCGGTCCCAGTGTAGACGCTACATTATCAGCCAAAACACCAACACCCCTAAGAATTTTCTCTCTTAAAGAACGACCATCATCATACTCACGTGACATACGTACCTCTCTTGTTTTTTATATAATAATATTTTATGTGAATTTTGTAAAGAACTTAATTCTATTCTGCAGCAAATTTTGCTTTTTCTGCTGGATCTTCTGTTCCAATTAATTTTTCCGACTCATCCTTGACCGATTCAGCGTTCCCTATTGCAGCCATACCCGCTGCCTTATCGCTAGCCAAAAAGTACTTATTAATGTTAATCGACAGATCAGCCAACGAATTATAAAGATTGACCAAACTCTCACCTAGGTTCGACGCATATGCTTCAAAAACATCTTTTAGCTTTTGGCTGGATAAATCTAATTCACCAATCAATTCCCCCATCTCCCTGTAGTATCTAGGAGAGATATGCCATTGTTTATTCTGAGCATACCCGGGTATCAATTCTGGGTTGTTTATAAGCATATCCCAATCTGCAATGACGTCACCATATAATTTTCCGTGCCCAGTACTTCTTTCCCCTGTCCGGACATAGTTTTTACCTCCCGTATCTAACGTTACTTCATATGTTCTGTCCATTAGTATAACGTCCCCCGCAGTTAGTCGATGACCTTCTAAAGACATGCCTAGCCCATAATCAGACTTTTTGCCGGAAATCGAAGGATCTTTCAGAGCATAGCTCGCAGGATAAAACACATTTATTTCCTCTACCGGGATTTCATCATATGCCGCCCTCGTCTGCAAATTTGCTTTGGTGTTGGGAGCTTTAACAAACCCATCTTCTGTCATTTTGCCGGTCCTAGGATTGCCCCCAATAACTAAATCGCCCAACTTAAGCCTATTGCCGTCGACCGTGCCATCAACAGACGGCGTGAACTCAACAGTATCTAGAACTCTATCGGCGGTGATTGTTTCGTGCCCAATCCAATCAAAAAAGTTTTCCTCATTGATTGTAAACTCGTAAAACAACAATCTTCCGACCGGCCCAGTTCCACCCTCTTTTGTCACTGCTAAATACGTAACGCTGCCTGGTTTTTTTGGGTCTCTAAAAAAGTTTACAAGATTTACAAAACTTCCTTTGAGGTCAGTGTTTGGACTAAGAACCTTCAAGCTGTAATCTACAATTTCTTCTGTTTCCCCAAAGCCCCTTTGAACAAACTGAGGGATTTCTACATCTGTAATCGGCAGTGAGCCGCCTTCCGGATCTGCAATTTGCACTCCTCTGAACAACCCTGCCAGAAAAGCTTCAAACAAAAAGCCGGCAGTTGAAGGATTAAATTCTTCTAATATGTTCGAGAAAATTTCAACGAACATCATGTTGGAGAGAATCTCTGCAACCGTCAAGCCCTCTTTGTGATTCAGAAACTCAGCCACATTAGCTAGCTTTTCTTGTACTGTTTTGCCGTACACATTGCTCATCATGGTTTCAAAGATCTCTCTATCTTCGTTATGCTTTTCGCCCCATTTCTCAGTAATTTTAATCTTCGGAAACCTAATGACTCTTTCTTCAACTTGTTCCATGAGAGTCCTAAGTCTACTATCAGCCGATAGCTCACCCATAACCTCTTGAATCATCTCAAGCAGCAGATTAGGCCCAAGCTTCTTAGCTTTATCTTTTTTATAATGTTCTACCAACAAAGAGTCTAGATCTTTCTTCATATGTTAATTAGTTCCTTATGTCTTTAAGTATCTCATCTAATGGAAGTCCAGCACAATCAATTTTCTTATGAGTTAGGTGGTAGTGACAAACCACCCCTTCGTATTTAGCGCTTTCAGATAACGAGTGTTTCGCAGTAAAAAGCTTTCCATTTCCTGTCATTGGGCAGCATAATTTAATTCCATAATGTTCATGTAAACACTTCAACAAAGCTTTATAAGCTTCAATCTGAACTGGATAATATCCCAAATGATCCTTGAGCTTTCTACCGTTAACCATACTATTGGAAAGAACCGGCCTTGGGCCATAACCTTTCTTTTCATAATACTTCTGATATTTTGTGTAGTATGCATTACTAAAGTCAATGCCAATGGAAGCATTATTGACTCTCCTATTACCAGCATGCCACGCAATATGTTTGGTATCCACCATCTGGTAAATTGTACCGTCGTTGTCAATAACAAAATGGCTAGATATATTTCTCTTTTGCAAAATATTGTAGCAAGATTTAGCTGATAATGCAGCATCCCAGTGAGTAACAACCATGGTTGGTTTTCGATCTTCAGCGTGCATCCTAAAACAATTCGTGGGAAGTGCCAAGCCGTCTTCTGCCGTTAGATTAACAACTTTATCCCACCCTATTTTTATCCCTCTACCATTGCAGATAATTCTGTTACCATCTTCCAAATCAGCGATCTTCTGACTATATTTCTCATATGCCATCTCCATAGCTGCTTTTCGTGAAGTGACAATACGTCTATAAGTCAAAGGGCCACAAAGCCCATCGGGATCAAGCTCGTGTTCTTTCTGAAACTTCATGATACCCTTAATCAAATTATCATCGAAATCCAGGGCGCCGAACCAAACTGGCTCCCACCCCAACTTTGCTGCGCTAGCAGAATTATAAAAGTCCTTATCCATCTTCATTTCTCCTAAATTATTTCATCAGCTATACCAAGCTCTACGGCCTGTTCAGCGGTCAAGTAAACATTTACTTTTCTTGCCAACAACTTTTTAACATAACCCTTTGTCATGTCAGTCTCTTCTATCAAAGAGTCAATGTACCTTTCTTGGATCCACTTAACCTCCTCCATTTCGTTCTCAAGGTTAAAAACTGGACCATGTTGGCCACCTATAACACTATGGATCATAACGCGACAATTTTTGCCAATTCTGCGTTTGCCTTTTGTGCCGGCAGCGAGCAGCAAAACGCCAGCCGACATCACTTTACCTAGGCCCAAAGTTTGTATTTCATTTTCCTGCCGGATCATTCTCATGACGTCATAAATTGCGAACATCTCCAGAGCAGCGCCGCCATACGTAGAAACGATCACCTCTATTGGCTGCTTAGTTTCATTCCCTTCCTCATCCACCAATTTATCAGATGCATCCAAATGCCACATGGAATACAAAATATCAGGAGTCTTTTCTTCGTCCAGTTCACCGATAATATTGATCTTACGAAGCTTAATTTCCTCATCTGGGGGGGCTGGTGCCTCAAGCATAATAATTTGAGACGCCAGCCCTTCCTCTTCTTCCATCTCACCCACCTCATCCACCACTTCGTCTTTTTCGTTTTCTTCAATTTTTGTTGATTTCTTCTTGCTCATTTTGCCTCTTTGGGGTTGTAACTAGTTTTAATTTTTTTGACTCTCTCACGCGGAGTTTTCTCATGTAGTTCGTAGGGAAACGTTTTAGCCCATTCCAACATAGCACGCTTGTCATTGAAAGAACGTGCAAATATCAGAGAAGTCTCTTTCTTATTCGTGTAATAACCATATCCAGCCTCTTCCCAACCCTTGAGTGCCTTTTTTACTCTATTTTCGACCCTTTTACCAGGAATTCGCTCTACTTGCAGCTTATACCTGAATTCATCTTCTTTTTCTGTCAAAACTTTCCAAATCGTTGCTTTCATATAGAAACCTCCTTATTTGTGTTCTTTCATATACAGTATACCATCTTCCCAAAAAAGGTCAACCTCTTTTTTTAGATATTTTTGAAGCATGAGCATGTGAGATTTAAACTGTTCATAAGTCATGGTGCCGTGATCACGTTTTTCGGTACACCAGTTAATAACAGAATTGATAAAAAAAACGCTTTCAGCGCAAATCATGTTATCTATTGTAACAAAATTGGGATCATATTTCAAGATTAAATACAACAAAGGTCTCTTAAGCCTTAGCTCCTCAAAGCCTTCCAGTTCTTTTTCAATTTCCATAATCATAACTATCAGTCTACTTCCAAATTTCTTCTTTATACTTGCTAGCGACTGCATCCATTATCTCGTTCCAGTCACCATGGCTTATATCTTTCTGAAATCGTTTAGGCCAAACACTCACAAATCTATTAATGGAGGTTTGTTTCCAACTCTCGATCATCTGCTCATCCATAAGCCTCAAGAGTTTAATCTCTTCCTCCCCAACACTACTTGTTTGTTGTAACACTTTATACTTCAACTTTTTAACTGATAACATGTCTTCAATAGTCGCTGATAAGAACACTATTCCAAGAAGATACACCTCCTGCACATATGGTGATAGGCTGTTATATCCAGATATGGCCGAAAAGATGCGGTAGACCATAACACCGAGAATACACCACATTAATTCATACATTCATTACCTCACAAAAAAAGCCACGCAGTTTGAAGCTGCGTGGCTTAATGATAATTCATCTTACAAGAAATGTTCAATCTATTTTTTTTGACTTTTCAAAATTCGCGAAGCAACTCGACGCTGGACCTCATCGCTAAAAGCATTAAGTTTTGATTCCTTGATCACATCAGCGCGTGATTGATCGTAAACTTTTTTAGCGATGCTTTGCATTCGAGCTTTATAGAGATCTACTGCGCGTTCGTCAACAGCAGAAGGTGCTTGCTGCGACTTTTTCTCTTGCAACAGTGCTTGTCGGACGCGCTGGCGGATATAATTTTCCATCATCGCTTCTTCGGGCATTTCTCCCATACCCCCCAAGTCTTCCAAACCCTCCAAGTCTTCCATGTCTTCTTCTTCGTCTGCGTCCGTCACATCAACATCAACTCCATCGATGTGCTTTTCCATTTCAGCAGCGATTCCTTGTGCAAGAGCCATGGGATCAACTTCCACAGTGACCGCCTCTGTTGCCTCTTCGCCACCAAGATCCTCCATGTCTTCTGCAGGCTCTTCGGCAGGCATGTCAGCCATAACCGCATCATCACCCATTTCAAAATCTTCTTCGTCTTCGTCTTCTAACATCCCTTCTTGTTCATTAAGCTTTTGAGTAAAACCCTGACCAATAGTTCCAATATTAGCCAATGTCATAAAACGACGAATGGTATTCTCATTTAGCAAATTCTTCTCTTCTTTCATAATTTCCTCTCCTGTAAAATGAATTACTATGAATTAACTACAAGTAAATAGTAGCTTATACGCGAAAGTACCATATTAAATTATATGTCAACGTTCCTGTTTTTTATAGTTTTTATAAGCTTCCCTACCGCCTGATCCTGAATCTGCTTCACCCTAACAAAACTTATACCCATTCTATCTGAAATTTCCCTCAAAGTTAGTGATCCATGTTTTTCCACAGTTATCAAAGCACAATTTAAATCCTCTTCATAATCCAGCCATTGCCTACAGTCCCCATCATCACACGATTTTTCTTCATCTATACATTTTAACATACACTTTCTCATATATCTGTTAGTTCCTCCTCCAATATATCGAATATGTTTTCTACCTCTTCTTCCGATAAAGCGAATTTGTCTTTGTTTTCCAAACCTTTGTTAAAAAGTTTTTTTGAATCTGCCAATCTCTTCTTACCATGTTTGCTAAACTCTTTCGCCAACTTGTCTATAAACGGCCTGAAAAGCTCGTCTTTTTCCAAATATCCGGTAACTACGCCCTTGAAAAAATCTGTTTGGGTCAAACCATCATAGTGCAAACGTATTTTCAAATCCGCATGTCTCTTTTCAGTATCTAAAAATATAACCCTTTTTGTCTCGTCCACGTTATTTTCTCTGTAATATGTGTGTGTTACTCTCACTTTGGCCAGCCGAAGTTTGCTTGATGAAACCACGATTAAACCAAAGCTCTTGTATATTTCTAGACCCACTATAAGAAAATCCGCTTTGAATATTTCCAACCATATCAAGCAATATTTGCTTAACAGACCCCTTGTAAGGTATGGTTGTAGATATGCCCTCTGGTGCTGACGTCTTCCCTCGCCAATCTTTTTGTGCATTAGAAGACGCCATCCCGCGATAAACTTTATATTTCTTTTTATTGTTAGTAAAAACTTCCCCAGGTGACTCATCAGTACCAGCTAATATTGAACCAACCATAACAAAGTCTGCACCTGCTGCTAAAGCCTTAACGATGTCTCCATTGGTGCGGATACCACCATCAGCAATCAATTTTGCATCCCTGTCGGATTTGGCGCAATCTAATATTGATTGAAATGTCGGCACGCCATGGCCAGTTTGAATTCTCGTGGAACAGATGGAACCACCTCCAATGCCCACTCTGATACTATCAGCACCCCAATCTGCCAAATCGTTAAACCCCTCAAGCGTTGCAACGTTTCCGGCCATGATGTGGATATCAGGGTCTAACGTTTCCCTCAAAGCTTTTAAAGCGCTCTTCATGAGTATGTGGTGCCCATGGGCCACGTCAATACAAATGACATTGACACCCGCCTTTACAAGAGCATCGGCTCTTTCCAAAAAATCTCCCGATGCGCCAACAGCAGCACCCACATTTTGTATACAGACAGAAGACGCCAGGGACACCTGCTCGTCAATTGTATTGTATCTGTGGATAATCCCAAGCCCACCGTTTAAGCTCATTTCAAGCGCCATTGCAGTCTCAGTAACAGTGTCCATAGGACTCGAAACAACTGGAAGCGCTAACCTCACTCGCTCAGAAAGATCGTTGCCAATATCAATTACCCCCCGCCTTTCAACATCCGAACGTTTGGGCACCAACAACACATCATCAAAACTCAATGCTTCTCTCATTTTTCCCTCTTTTTTTCCAAGTTATACCTCCAAGTGCCATAGCCCGGGCTTGCGCTGTCGCCGGCGAGCGGCTCTTGTTGTTTAGCTACATACTCCGTTAATGATCTAGCGTTATCCCAACATTTAGGGCAATACAATCTGACTACCGCTGGTTCTTCTTTTACTATGACCCTCCATTCCTTGGCCATTTTTTTGCTCTTTTTGTCAAAATCCAAACTACAAACCATGCACTTGCTAGGCAGCTTTCCAAACATATCAACTTTTTTTGAAAGCTCTTCTTCCGCCTTTTTTTGTTCGCTCTCTTCTTTACTCATTACCACCTCCCTGTTGAGCCAAAACCGCCAGATCCACGCTCACTGTCGCCATTCAGCATATGGGCATCAAAGACTTCAGCAATTGCACAATGAACCACCGGAATTAAAACTGCCTGTGCGATTTTCTCCCCAGGCTTAACCACCTGTGTTTCAGTACCCAAGTTATGCAAGTTAATGTAAACCTCCCCGTCATATCCCGGGTCAATAACACACGCACCAACTAAAAGCTGTCGCTTCGATGCGACACCGGACTTGTTCTTAATTTCCAACATATACCCCTCTGGCACCTCTACCCTCAGACCCGTTGGAAGTACTCTAGATTCACGAGGTGGAATCCAAAAGTCGTCTGAATCACACAACTCATCGCCCTTCTCATCGCTTGGGCAATAAAATACGTCCATACCAGCATCCGTTGGATGTGCCCTGTGAGGTAACTTAGTCCCCTGTCTCATTCTAAAGAATTTAATATGCATTTTTACTCCTTTTATCCCAATAATCTAAATGTATATCTAATCGAACGTGTACTGAAGCCCCACTGCTCATCATGCTGAAGCTTCGCAAGATAAGGTCTATTAATATGAATTATATCTTTTTCTGGCTTTACACCCCAACATTTGATAGATGTCAAAGCGCTGTTAGAATCAGTCACCTCCATCAAATAATAATTCTTACCATTTTTTGTTTTTTTCACAATAACATTTCTTGGAATGAACCACACCAATTCAAGATCTGGATCGTACTCCGAAATTGGAGGCACAAACTTTTCTTCTAGGTTCTTCCGTATGTCGTCAGTCAAGACCAAACTAATGGGGAATATTCCAGTTAAATCCGTAAGATGTTCTATCGTCTCTTCTGCGTTGAACTCTCCTTCAGGGGCATATGCCTCGATATTGTCCAGCAAATTCTTTTCTTTTCTTGGCCGATCAACAGCAATTGCAGACCAAAAATGTTTACTACCAGTAAATCTGTCGTCCATCAAACAACTTAAAGCACCACTTCTACACAAAACATCCAACACTCTCTTGTTGAGCTTGCTATATATGATGTTCTCATTAAACAGAAAATCCTCTATCTTGTTGAATGGACGGTTGTCAATTATCTGTTGCATGGCAGCCTCACCCATACCCTTAATCGAAGTCAGAGGTTGGATCAACGTATTGCCGTCATCGGAGATCTCCCAGACTCTTCCAGACTGGTTTATGTTCAAAGGCTGTATCATAAAACCCTGGCCCTTTGCAATTCCAATGGCCTTTTCTTTCCTACCCTCTGGCTCTTTGTCTAGAAAAGCTGCTGTCCACTCAGCAGGATAGTAGTTAAGAAGCCAAGCGCATTGATAGCTAAGAACACTATAGCTAACGGCATGCGACTTATTGAATCCATAGCCAGAAAAATATTCAAAAGTTGACCACATTTCCTCGGCTTCCCCCCTGCTGAGACCTTTTGTTTTTGACCCTTCAACGAACCTTCTCTTGATATCTTCCTTCTTATCATTTTTCTCTCCTGCTCCCTTTTTCACTAAAAGTTTTCTCAGAGCGTTACCTTCATCAAGCGTAATGTTTGTACCAAGCTTATGAGCTAACATAGCAATCTGTTCTTGAAAAATTAGAAAACCATATGTTTCCTCGGTAACACTCCTAACTAGCTTATTAAGATATTCAACACCATCAGGATCATTTTTTGCTTTTACATACATCTTATCGACACCAGCACTCAATGGCCCAGGACGATAAATACTAGTAATGGCAGCAAGATCAATAATACTTCTAGGCTTTGCTTTCTGACAAAAGCTTTGCGCACCTTTTTCTGTAAATTGGAAGACACCCGTCCACTTACCTTTGTGAAATATATTTTCATAAACTTCTTTATTGTTAAAATCGATGGAATCAGGATGCAAATTATTATTATAATAATCCTGCACATCTTCAAACGTTGGGTTTGGGTTATTGTGGTGCCTCTTCAAAACATGGCGCACACATGTTTCAATCATGCGAAGACTAGCTAGTCCCAGAACATCAAACTTAATAAAACCCATTGGCTCCAAATGCCTGACATTTTGTCCCTCCGACCATGGCGTCTGTGTCACGCCGCCACTAGTAATGAGAGGCATGTACTTGTTCAGATCCTCGCCAACAACAACGCCGCCGGCATGCCGACTAGTAGAACGTACTTGACCGTAAAGAACATTAACGTGATCTTTGATGTTCGGATATTTTTCCAGAAATTTCTTGAGGGTGTCGGAATATTCCATAACCTCCTCAAAAGTTGGCACATAGACACCAGCCTTAATACCGTGAGCCTTCTTTGCCAAAGGTGTAGCCTCCTTCATCATTCTAGAAGTCACAGCGTTAACCTCAGAAAAAGGAACATCATAGAATTTTGAAATATCTTTAACAAGAGATCTCAATTGCAAAGTATTATAGTTAGATATGGGTACAACTGTAGTTTTACCCCACTTATCAATTAAAGCTTCTTTGAGTTGCATGGGATCCGAAACATCATAATCAATATCTGGATAATCTTTCGCATCTTTTCTAAGAAACCTAGAGAACAAAAGCTTATACTTGATGGGGTCTACTTGTGTAATTCCCAAAACATAAGCGGCCAAAGAACCAGCAGCACTACCTCGGCCTGGACCTGTCAGCTGACCCCCCATAGCCTCATCGGATATAGCCTTCATTGTCAAAAAATACTTACTAAATCCCCTCTCCGCGATGACATCAACCTCATGTCGCAACCTGTCAACATATTCCTTATCCAAGAGGTTTTTATCTTTAAGGCCCTGTATGGTTAACTTAGTCAACGCAGCGTCTGCCGTAAATCCACTCGGTACCACAAACTCTGGTAATCTAACCGTGTTATCTGGCATAAACTTTTCAATACGATTGTGTGCAATGTCGTGAGTTCTCTCAATTGAACTCGCGATAAGCTTATCATCATATGAAACTCCCACCTTTTCTGAATAGTACTTGTATGATTGCCACATCTCATCGCCATTCTTTGGATAAAGTTCATATCCGACCTCATCAACATCGATGGGCAATTCCATGTTAAGCCAATCCGGTCGACCCTTGCCTAGCCACCCCAGTCTTTTATAAAGTTCTCTATCTTTCCATGCGTCCTTGTTGGGATAGTGGCTATCGGCAGTAGATATCAGTTCAATACCGAACTCTTTATGCATCTGAATAATATATTGATTCAACTCATGTTGTTCTGGTGACGAATGCCATTGCAATTCCCCATACCAACGGTCATCATAAATCTCCAACATCTTTCGAGTGGTTTCTCGCATAGCCTTAAGCACAGTATCTCTGCCTGCATCCCTATTCTCCCAATAATCGCCGGCATAAACACCGCCCAAACAAGCGCTGGAAGCAATAACCCCCTCACTGTGTTGACCAAGCAGATCGTAATCCATCCTGGGAAATCTGTAAAAGTTCTCTTCAGACTGTGATTTGGAGACCATCGAAAATATGTTATTCAAACCTTTCTGATTTTGAGCCAACAAAATTAAATGGCGGCGCCTGTTTAGCATATTTTTAACAGCTTGTTTTGAAGCGCCCTCGTTCTCAAACGACATACCCTTTTGTTTCGCTATTTCCTTTTGCCGTTTTTTATCTTCTTTAGCTTTTTGGTATTCCAGCCTCCACTCTTCCACGCTGGGCAGGAAATAAGCCTCCACACCAAAAATGGGTTTAAAATTCTTTCCCTCTTTCTCCATCTTCTTTGTATGCAACACCTGATATGCGAAACCGTTCATGTTACCATGATCAGTTAAAGCCAGAGCATCTGATCCGTTTTCAAACGCAAAGTCCATGTGCTCTTGGGGATATCCCAAACCATCAAACGGGGATCCAGCAACAGAATGTGCATGAAGTCCAACGAAAGGCAAGCTAGATTTTTTCATGTCTCTCCTTTTTTATAATAATATCAAATACCTTCATCATTGTCAACACCTATCTCATTAAACTCGCTATAAGATATGAGGTGTTTGGAAGGTCTCTTCATATCCTTCTCAACCCCCATATAATAACAGTAATTATCCCAGCTGTCAATGTTATAATAACAATTAAGTTCGATAATTTTGCAATTTTCTGTACTAGCGTTACCGAAAACATCCTCTAAAGTAAAGTTTCTTGCTGACCACCTCTCCTCTATGGACAATTTCTTAGTTGGACCCCTTCCGTTTGTATAACTTTGACCGGCGACATACATGCCCGTACCATCCCTTATTACTTTCTTATATTTTTTGTATTCCAACTCATCGAAAGTAAAACCCAAGTATTCCCCATCTCTCACCGTCTTGCCGTCGTATGACAAGAAAAACCCTCGCGAGCTTGATATATCCTTTCTATTTGGCCTCAATACTTCTGGCGAATACACAGAATAAGGAAATGCTACATAATATCTTTTCGGCTTAAGCCATTTGCTTATTTGATTGCTTATGTGGTAGGCCGACAACGCCCCATGCAATATACTATTAGATAGGCAATCCCTTTTCCCCCTGTCTTTTGGGTGTGTGGGTACATAAAATATAGGAATTTCCCTGGTTTCATTTTTTGGCACAGTGCTGTATTTCGAGCGATTAAAACAAACAGGATCCTTAGTGTAGTCACCTATCCGGTATCTTATCAAAGGCTCTACGTCGTCACTGCAAACTATCCATATGGTTTTGCACCCAGCATATGCACATTCAACAACTGCGCGTTCGACTGCCAGATAGTCTGGAGCTATTGGCATTAACGAACTGTGCCATGGTAAATTAAAATCAGACTTTTGACCATCGATTGGTATGATCCCCGCCAAATGAAAAGCTGTCATATCAAACTCTCTATTTTTTTATTAACAATGCCCAAAACATCTTTATAAGCAACAGAGCAAAATTTAATACCGTTCTCCTCTTTGTATTTATTTTTTGACTTACCCTTAACTTGCCTCTTAGAATGCTCAATTTGAAGCGCATAGTGCTTTCCTTGCCCATTGCTATTACCGCGTATACCGTTTTCTCTCATCAAACTCAAAGTCTTTAACCTGACGTAAGAGTCCGAGTACTCCACATCTCTCAACTCTTCATCACTCATATATGAAGTGGCAACCAAATCCTTTTTATCCAGATGTACACCATCTAACCTTTCTGTCGGGTAAAAATTAATCTCTTTCACAAAATCAGTATCTGTCTCTATCCTGTCTACATTGTGTGACATCCCGCTTTTTACGTCAAACCAGTCTAGCACTTCTTTTTTTGTCTCTCTGCTCTCCAGCAAAGTTAAGCCCTGAATATTGCAATCATCATACACTATTAGTTCTTCATATGCTAGTATTATAGCTTTGTTATTTTCTGTGCTAACCAACAATCGTCCACCTTCATCGATCCTTACAAGCCGCACCTCATTAAATACGGGCAACCTAGCTTTCAAGGATAAAGAAAACAAAATCTGATTCCATAATAACATTTCTTGCTTTTCATATACTAAGGGGGGGTTGTGATAACTTTTAATAAAAGCCGTGTCGTTAGCTAACGCATATGCTGCAGCATCTAAATCACCACCAAGCACTATCTTATCATAATAGTATACGTGTTTTTTCACTATTCAATTATTGTTGGATGGTCTTTCTGAATTTCATGTAAGAGGTCGATACCTTCGCCACAATCATCGCGAATTTCAACCACATCTTTTTTTACATTCTTAAATTCCCTCAAAATGCGGGAAGCATGGCGTAATACACTAGAGGCGTATCCCATGCCACGCTTATTTTTCTCTTCACCTTTGCAACGAAACCCTTTGTTGTATCCGCACAATCCCGTCCTTTCTCGACCTCTTCCGTACTTGTATATCCAATAATTTAGCTTTTTAGCGCCTGTCCAAATACTAGTCTCAGGATCCTTCAAGTCTTCACATGATAGTTTTGGCTTTCTAGTGTATTTTGGCAACACCTGTGTTAACCCGCATGCGTTACTCTTGCTGACTGCAGTGTGGCTCCAACGACTTTCCACGTGAATCATGGCTATAAGAAGTTCGGGACGTATCTCATACTCCTCTGCAGCTTCCACGACAGTTTGCATATGACTACACGCATATTCTGCGCGAGGCATGCTTAAATTAAAGAGAGCTAGACAAAATATGTGAGCTATACTAGACATTTGTTTCCTCTTCGTAATAAACACCTACAACATAATTTTCTAAAACAATCATATGCTGCCCCCCTTCAATGTCTAGCGTCTCAATCATAGAATTCTGAACAACAATATTATCATCAACCAACACACCAATGTTACAATCTTCAGAAAAATCCAAAACCCTGTAACATCCATACAAAGGCTCCACCTTATAGTCATCCGGCACAAGAACACAAACTTTGTCCTCTTCTCCCTCACTTCTGAGATCCACCTCTTCAATCAAAATATAACGATTACATGGTGTAAAGTTCATACTACTCTCCTTTATTTTATTTCGCAGACTCCACCAGCACATGCTAGTTCGCCCTGCAAATTTGTGTCGTCTTCCACTTCTATGACTTTTGTCAAATCCACTTTTGTCAAAGTATCAAGTGATGCTTCGTATGTCTCTTTTGAGCAATTCTCAAAAGGAGCTTGAACATATGTCCCACCATCGTATGGCAAAACAGAAAGCCCATTGTAAATTGTTCTGTTTTCCCACATCCACTCTCCGACGTCATTCCACTCAGCCTCTTTGACCGATATTGTCGCGGAGACATTGTGAGTATTCTGTCCCTTTCTATGCCCAGGTTTAACCCATTCCTGACTCACCGAGGCTACCCTCTTAAGAAGCTGGAGAGCGCTCTCAGTCCTCATTATGGCGCTCTCAGGGGCCTTTTGAGGCACAGAAATGACCGCTGTATCATAAGGTCGAAAATACTCGTCTTCCACTAGTTCTGGATGATTGACCAACAAGTGGTGATAAATTGCTTCGTTTTTACCAACCCTAACCCTTCTGATGTAATAATCATTATGCCATGCATGAATGCCACTTGAAGTGCCCAAGGTTAAAGATGTTGTTCCAGCCGGCTTGACTGTAGTGCATCTAGCTGCTGGCTTAATTCCGATTATCTCCGCCACTCTAGTATTTTCTTCTTTGACGACGTTGGCTGCAGCCTTAGCATCCAACTTCAATACATTGCCAGAGGCAATCCCCGTCATACTAACGCCTATCAAAGCATCTTTTTCAGTGGTCCTTGTCCAAATGTCCCTAAGATAGTGGAAATCTGTGTATCCAGCTTGCAGCGTGCCAACAAAAGCAGCTGTCTTAACTCTAGTTTCCAACTCTTCTTGTGTTTCCACATCACTCACATTAACTTCGGTAAGATTACAGAACTGATAAGGTCTCAGGGCAATTTCGCAACAAGGATTCGTACCCCAATCCTTATCGTTTGAAAAATAAAAACCCGGCTCACCTGCACCAGAAGCTTTAATTCTTTCCCACAAGTCTAAAAAGAATTCTTTCGTCACTCTATGTCTCAATAAAACGACAGAATTATTAGCTCGACCTCTCTGGGGGTTTTTCTCCCACCAATTACCAGCCTTTGCTGCAATCATCTCGTCATCATCCGCACTAAACAGAGATATCAAAGCTGCGCGCCTAATACCACCAGCCAGAACAGCATCAGCTATATGGCAAACCATATCGTGAACTTGCACGGGGCGTAGTTTGTCGCCGGTATCCATATCCTCCAAGATACCCTCTAGTTTAACCAGACATTCTTTAAGAGGCTGTGGTCCCGGAGCTTTGCCTCCAGAAGTAACCAACCTAGACCCCTTTGGGCGAATATCTGAATAATCAAATCTAAGTTTAGAACCACCAAAGAAATAGGTACGGAATAAAGCTCTAATAGCGTCTGCCCAACCTTCAATTGAATCGTTGACCAAGAACCTCCTGCTCCTCTTCTTGTTTGGTTTTTGTATTTCTGGCAATCCCTCAACATGATGGAACTGCACACTATAACCCACGCCGGTGCCCCCTAAGAGCAAAAACATCAACTCAGAAAATGAACGCCAATCATCAATGGGTAAATAAGCACAATTATAAATTCGGTTTGGTGCAACCTCAATGGGTTTACCACCAAACTGCATTGACCGCATAGAAGGCAAAATCTTTTTGTCTAAAACAAATTCATAAGCATCTTCTATATCATTTTTTAAAAATGGGTACTTCTTGATGTGCATCTTTTTATTTCTTGTAACAATCTCTTTCCAACTTTCACGGCGTTGCTTTTCTAAAAGGTATCGTGCATATTTCATGTGTACGGTAATATCTGACAATATGTCTTTTGCTATATCGGCTTTATTTTTCTGCATTTTTCCTGCCCTCCTTTTTCTTTACTTCCTTGAATTTCTTATACCTTTCTTTCAATAATTCCGCTTGCTCTTTTGACGTCTTGGCAATTAAACTTCCAGGTGTCTCCCCATTCGATTTTAAAATTTTAATCGCCACTTTCGAAGTGTCCATAAAGACAGGGAATACTAAGCCATCAGGCCCATTCCTATTTTTAGCCACAAATACACGGCCAGAATTAGCCACCTTGTCTTCCACAGTTCTAGAAAGTGAGAAAATAAAGTCGGACACAAAGCACTTATTAAAGGCTTCTGAAATAGATTCCATTGTAATAACTTCTGCGTTCAAGCCCGACCTATTAGTCTGTGAAGCTGTCCAAACAGGGCAGCTGAACTCTTGCGCTATGGCGCGAAGATCCTCATAAATAGTTTCTAGCTCCATTCTTTTCTCACGATCTGCGGTTTTTGGACGCAAAAGATCGCCATAATCCACTATGATCATATCGACATTGATATCTCTTTGACGCAACCTTTCCAAATGATTTTTAATAGTACTCACACCAGCAGATTTAGTTGGATACTCCTTAATAATCAGCTGACCTTTCAACTCCTCCACTTTCTCATAAATCAAATCTTTAAAGAGATGTGTATCGCTGAGTTTTACACCAGTAAGACAACTATCATATCTCAATCCAATTGTAGTATCCTGCAATTCTAGAGTGTAATGTACAACGTTTTTACCAGCCTTAAGCGCTTCGGTGCCCAAGTGCACCAACACCATTGATTTACCTGCTCCCGTTGGAGCAATCACAACCCCTAATTCGCCAATACCAAGGCCGCCTTTGCAAATATCATCTAACTCTTGCCACCCGGTTGTTATTGGACTCCTTGTTGAAATTTCAAAACGTTTATCAAAATCTCTTAAATAATCATATCCATAATTATTGTCCAGCCCCAACTTCAAAGCATCATTAATAATATGACTAATTTCATCAAAAGAAGATTTCTGCAACAGTCCGACCGACTTCATCATTGCTTCTTTTAATTTCTGCTTTTTGCAAAAATCTAAAGCTGTCTCTTTTATATACTCAGAGTCATCGATGATTACTTCACAATTATATATCCTGGCGAAATAGCTTCGTACCTGTTGTTGAACAACCTCGTTCTCTCCTTCAAGACCTGACCTCAAAATTGTGGCCACAGTCTTAAAAGATGGGTGTTTCCCATACTTTTCTTTATAATCAAAAAGCTTTCTTATGAAAACTTGCAAATACTTCAGTTCTAAAAAATTAATATCCAGCACTTCACGCATCTGCTCACAAAACGTGCGCTCTTCCAATATCAATTGGACTAGTTTTTCCTGAAAATCTTTTCCAAACCTAGAAAAATCTACATATTCCATATTTTATTTCTCGTCTTGTATGATTCTGCGAAAAGTAGTAAACAATGTAGTCCAATCGTAAGTGCCAAACCCATCTTTTACCATCATCTTAACGACCTCAGTCTTGTTGAACTCGTTACAACTATCTCTCAAAGTAGTTCTAAGCTTATTCTTATATTGCACCGGAATAGATGGAGAATAAAGCTGCATTATCTTGTAATTCTCCCTGACAAGCTTTTGCTTCTCAACAATATTGGTGTACGCTTTTAAACTGCTGTCGACCGATTTGCAGTGAGAAACAACATCATCCAGAGTGTGGAACTTCTCTTCTCTCAACATCGGTAATCTCTTTGCAATAGTCTTTAACCCTACCGAACCCACACCCTTAAGGTTATCACTCTTGTCTCCGCTAATTGCACGTGCAAGAGCAAAATTATTTGGGTGAATATCAAACTTATCAAGAATTGCTTTCTCTGTCAAGATTTCTTTTTGTACAGGTCTGTACAATATTGTTTCTTTATCGCAAAGCTGTATGAAGTCTTTGTCACTACTGACAATGACCTTCTCATAACCCTTAAAGCTCGGCATCTTAGCAACAAAAGCAATAATGTCATCAGCTTCTGTGCTAGGAGCCACCAATTGGCATATCGGCATTTCATTCATATATTGGATCAGGCGCGTTTGCTGCCAAACCTTATTTTCATGTTCCTCATCCTCAGTCATGTTTTCTACAGGGCGATTCAAGCGAATAGGCTTTCTCCCCGCTTTGTAGTTCTTGTTGACAATCCGACGCTTCTTAGAACCCCCGTCGCCATCCCATGCAACAACAATCTTATCTGGCCTAGTTTCTCGAACCAACTTCTGCATTATCTTAAGAAAACCGGCGAGGCCACCAATTGGATCCCCGTTCAAAGATAAAGTTGGGTCAACTATATAAGCCCGATAATACATGTTAAGAGCATCAATCAGTAATATTCTTTTCTTTTTCAACATTTTCCTCTTCTGGTTCGTAAAAATCTTCAGGATTGCCCTCTCTCGCGTCAAACTTACGAATTACTTCCTCTTCCATAAGTTCTTCGATACGAGTGCGAAACTTCTCACTTTTGAGTTTCTCCATCCACTTAGAAGGCTGAAACTTCTCTTCTGTGCCGTCCCCATACTTAAGTGTATACCAAGCGCCAGCAGAAGTCAAGTGTTCAGAACTCTTAACAGCCTCAAACCAGCTTTCTTCATCTTGAATACCAACTTCATTTCCCCACAAAATCTTAAACCCACAAGTTCTACGCTGTGTACCGAACCTACTCTTTTCAATCTTAGCCTTTACTTCGTTTCCAACCACAAAACCTTTATCATCGTAAACAAAGCTGTTTTTAGCTTTTCGACCAGTCAGCCAGATTCTCAATGAATAGGCATAAATTGCCGCTTTACCGCCAGGAGTGAAATAAGGAGTAGTCATCGCTTCTGCGATATTAGAAGTAATATTTGTTTTGAGCTGATTGAGAATCAAAAGAGTACTGTTGCTATTAGCGATTGGAATGCTCAACTTCTGAAACCCTTTTGACAGGATTCTTGGTTTAACAGCCATAGAAGATTGTGGGTTAAAATCCCCCTCAATGTCAGAGATACAAGGAGTGAAAGCCAAAGAATCCCAGATAAAAAGCATACTATTCTCGTTGTTGCCCATAAGGTTTTCAATAGTTTCCAAAACCATCTCTACACTAACAGCTTGTACATAATATAGGCTCTCTAAGTTACAGCCGGCGCGCTCAAGAAAGGCAGGGTCAATCGCTGACTCAGAATCAAAATACACAACGTCAACACCCATCTTCTGTGCATTTGCAGCAATCTGTGCAGCCATGTAAGATTTGCCTGTCGATTCCAAACCCGCAATTTCCACGATTTTCCCAAGAGGAATTCCTGCCGACCTACCTCTACAAATAATCGAATCCAGCCATCGCGAGCCGGTAGGAATCCATCGTTTAACCTCTGTTGGGTTTTCCTCCCTCAAATCCATTGCCACATTCATTCCTGCGCTTTTGTTAATCAGCGAACGCATCTCGGCGGGTGTAAGACGCCCCGCCTTACTCTTCTTAGCTTTTGCAGCCATGCTTTCTCCTTATGTTTTAATAAAAAAGGTGGGGGCGCAAAGGCCCCCCAAAATTAACTAAGCAACTCTTCGAAAGCCTGATCAACACTACTAGTCTCTTTAACAGAGGCTTTCGCGTTATAACGTACTTCCTTCGAAGAATTTTCAGCAGACTCGTCCCCAGAAAGGAACCCGTCCAACATATGACCAACCTCTTCAGAAGTTTTACGTTCAAAAAGACTAGTCATATCAGGCACACTATCGAGCAATTGTGCACAATAGCTTTCATCGATATTGTCGTTACAAAGAGGCGAGGAACGACGTCGAGGAGTAAGCTTAGTTACCGGGAAGGTCTGTCCAGCCGGCTTTCCGTAAGAAAGAACCAGATCAGTACCAGTTTCTGAATCAGTGATATCACCGTAATCAGGGTTGAGGACAAGATTGAGCAGAGTCTCATAAACAGTCTTGCTAAATCCCCAGACTTGTACACCGCGATCCTCCTCACCACGTACAATAACGGGTGCAAAGAAACGCTGTTTAGCCATAAGATTTTTGGCCATCTCGCGACTTTCTTCAGTACCCTCATTAAAGAGTTGTCGAACAAATCGATCAAGTGCGTCATCTTCACCGAAATTCTTTTTCGGACTCAGAAAACCAGGATTGTTGCCCACATTATAATGGAACCAATAATCCTTAAAAGGATCTCCATCCGGAGTTGGAACAATACGAATTACCTGTTCCCCATCTTGGGGGCGCCAGAAATTAACACCGTTCTTCCCTCCACCACTATTACGACTTTCAAGCGTTCTCTTTCGATCACGCATCTTGCTCATATCAATTCCCATTAGTTTTCTCCTTTGCAAAAAATTTTATATACACACTATAACACACTATTTTAATCGTGTCAAACAAAAAAATCACTTATTTTCACTTTTGTATTTGAGGGCTATATGCGACAACATACCCGTAATTTTGGTCATATTCACTAGAGTATATGCCATATGTTGCTCGTACCTTGTCACCATAGTTCTCCTTAATGTTTTTCTTCACATTTGACAAAAGATCAGCTTCTTCTTCCAACTGTTTCTTGTTTATAGAATAATAATACCTAAATTCACTAACATTGTCAATAGGAAAAAAGAGTTTTTGTTCATTTTTTTCTAGATCAACCACACCAAAGGTTGTGATGCGAGCTATGTTTGAAGTTAAAGAGAAAGTATCCATGACGGGTTCAACGTGGTCAAAAACATTCACCATGTGCAAAATTGAAACTATTAATCTGTTTAGCTGCTCGTTATACCTTAATATCGATACCTTTCCGATTATCTCCTCTATCGCTGGATTCGAAACCAAATATAATCTATCGAAAAGACCGGATCGAGCATATTGTTGTAATACATTGTACACAACCCTCTCCTGTTTTCTGCCAGCATCGCTCAAAAGATCTAGATCAGGCTGAACATATAATACGTTAAGCCGCTTATCTCTTAAAGTCTCCATTATCCTCAAAGATAAGCCGGATATATCACCAGAACCCCCCACCACAAATAGTATCTCGTCAGTAACGTTATCAAAATAATCGCCAAATTCTGGACAACTTTTTTCATAATCTTCTATACTGCGTTGTTTGTCAACAAAGAAAAAGTTATCTTCTTCGCGCTGCTCACTATCAATGTAATAGCATTCGTATTGCGGATATTGCGAAAAACACTTCACAATATTACAACCAGCTTTTCCCAACCCTATGAGTGTATCCATAATCTCTTCATATCTCCAAAGTTTTTTCCAGCTTTCACATTTGTCTCAAAAGTCCCGAAACAGGTATCTGCAAATGTTTTAAGAATTTCGTTTAACCGACTCTCTTCTTCAGTCGACATGTCCAACACAATAGAATCATGAATCATGAAAGCAATTCTTGTTTTTGTGCCCGCCAAAAGTTTATTAACTTTAAGAGCTTGTCTCAATATTAAATCACTGCAGGTACTCTGTATTATATAATTTAAAGCATGATGATCATCGGCGGGTATAGTTCTGTCAAAAAAGGTCGACACTTGGCCCTGATTGTAGTACTTTTGTACCACTGAATCTCTATCATATGCCCGACTTGACAAATAATCTTTATGAGCCGGGTTGTACAACCAAGAAAATATCCTTTTCTTAGCTTCCTCTCTGGTGTGCGAGCTTTGATAAACATGCTTTGCATTCCAATCATGCAAATCGCCAATTGGTTGTTCTTTTTCCAAGAGACCCAAAAGTGTTCTCAATTCTGCAGCATTATAATCAAACTCAACAAACCAATCGTTATTTGGCTTTAATATTTTACGATAGTCCTTGTCTAAAGTTAAGATGGGAAAGCTGTTTTTCTTAGTGGTCAATCGGCCCGTCTTGGTGCCAAAAATGTTATATTTAACACAAGGCTGCACTTTCTTAATTTTTTTAATAAATTGTCGCACCTTGAATTGAGCCATGTCACTCCTCAACACACTCAAATCCGTGTTAAGCTTTGTATATGACATGTCGTCAACCAGTTGTGTTAAGTCGTATAAGAAGTTATAATTCTTTGGCTTAATATGTGAATCAAAAACATACTCGGTAATCTGATTTTTTACCTCGCAAAATTCCATTAGAAATCTTTCAGGCACCAAATCAAAAAAACAGTTTTCATCCAAATCTATTTTGGCCTCGCGAAAAGATATTAAAAAAGCGCGCAACCTACTGCTTATTTTTCCCCAATCTTCTTTTAATGATTCTGGGCAAACTTCTTCTATAGCTTTGCCGTTGCAGTACAGAGAGGCATATTCTATAGGTTTATCCCGCAAAAACGAAGAATAACCCCAAGTTTTAGTCAGTTCCTCATATTTTGGTTGATAAGATAGTTTTCCATCCTGATAGATGCCCACACATTTTTCTTTAGTATCCAAACTTTGAAAGAGCATGTATTCCTTCCATTGCTTCGCCAAGTTCTTGCGACGTTATAAATCTATAGCTTCTAGCACTCGAAAAAATAAACTTATGTCCTCTAGGGCTTTTCCCCTCTCCTACAAAAGTTCTTTTAACAAAACGCCTGATCTCCATATTAATATAATCAACCGCTTTTGTCAAGCCTTTATATTGAAATATTTTTTGTGCCTTTCGAACTTTCGAGTCGAACTGCGATTGGCTCATATTAATATTACTCTCTTTCGTTCTAAGATGCAAGTAAAATTTTAACCAAAAATACATGTCATATCTTTCTTCGAACTCTTCCTTGGTAATAAATTTCCTAGCTTTTAAACAATCCTTAGTTGAATGCCTTGTTGGGGTGGTCACTTGAAAAGAAGGGTAAACTTGCACGTACTGTTTATAAAATTCATACATTTCTATCTTTAAATTCTGAATGTCATAATGGTGGGATTTTCTGTAATACTTTTCAAACAGATCATCTGTCGAAACACCAGAAGCTGCCATGTATTTCTTCATTTCAACAGAAGTTATATCAGCTATCAATTTCCACGGCGCGTTTTTGTCCAACAAGAACCCGTGTCTTCGAGCGAAATTCCGATACATATTAAAGTTACCATTTCCAATATACTTTCGATGTTTGACAAAATCATCACCTGCGGGAGCATCAGCTATTTGCACCATCAACCCACTAACACGATTTGTGCAATGTCTTGATAATAGATATCCTGTTCTGGTTATAGGGATATCTGGTGCCATAGATTCAAAGGCTTCCAAAAACAATTTGGCATAATCGTGAAAGGTCACCATGCTTTGTTCTCGATTGTTTTGTTTCAAAAATTCCAAAGAAAAGAAATCATTAAACAGTTGGAAATTCTTTCTATGTTCATCGTCCAAAGACCTCCAACCTTTCGTAGCTTTTATCTGGTGTAAAGCGCTAGTTGCCTTACTGTGCTTGTTGTTCATAATTGAAGAAGACTTGTAATCTTGTTTAAATGCATTAAAAGCCTCAACAACAAAATCTGGTGCTACCGATACAACACTAACATCTTCTTCTGTTAATGTGTTTGCATAATGCCCTGAATAAAATACAGCATCCCCGTCGTGATCCACTTTACCGTACAATGGTACGTCATACCATAAATCCAAAGCTTTAGGGCCATAAAGCGGATAAACCCCATCCTTATAGTACACCCTCTCTTCATAAAGATCTTGTGCACTTAAAAAGTTGTTTCCCTTTGCCGCCATTATGTCGGCTAATTTAGAACCATATCCCGCTTTTAGCACCATTTAAAATCACTCTCCATATTACTTAGGTTTCTTATCGTTCCATTTTCCCAACGTATTACCGCCATATTGTTCAGCAGGTGTCTGACTTCCCGCCAAACTAACATTCGGGGAACTATGAACCGGATCTGATTGCATTGGACCTCCAGCGCTAATTGGCCCAACACCGCTAGAAACAATTGAAGCATCTTGTAAATCTTTTGTTGTCTTGTTGACCCACCCATATGTTTCCCAATAGCCGGAGATGTAAGTTTCAAAGCGGCCATTATCAACTATCCCGTCCACTGTGTTGATTCTATAGTAACCACCTAATCCTAAACGGCTATAGTCCTCACTATTTAAACGCCCCAATCCCGCCATTGTCGGGTTGATATAAACCAATTGACCGGGTTCAAAGTAATTATTACCAATCATAGACATTTTCATACTATAAATCTCTCTAAGGTCTTGCGCCCCAGAAGATGCAATCTTATAAGCCTGTACAGGCTGTGATTCTATTTTTTGGAAATCTATACTTTTCAGCAAACCCTTGTTAGCACCTATAAAAACATGGTGTACACCCTTTGACCGATCCTTTGTAAACTGGCCTGTCAAGAATTGAGGAACATAACTATTAGCAAAAATTAAACTATACTCATTCCACTGCTGGTGCCCCCGTATATTTAAAAATGCATCTTGAAAGTCACCACCGACTGCAGTGTTAGACCACGCCGGATTTATAAAATCCTCTCTCAAACGTTCATTCGGAGATGTTATTTCCAAATTCGCTTTTGCCAGATCTTTTAATGGTCTAGAGGTGAGGACCGTCTTCATACCCAAATTTGATATAGAATTAAAACCACCAGCATAACAATCGTTTCCCAAAGCCTTAAAAACCAACTGCTCCAAAAGCAATTTAAAAAAAGTGTCAAAATTAATTGACTCTTGTAATTTCATCACGAAATTTCTCCTGAACCATGCATTGAAATATCTAGCAGATATGGGAAGATCCGCCAAATTAACATTAATGGTTGAAGAGACATCGTTACGACCCGCCAACAAAGGGTGTACATAACTAAACGGCCCAAATACTATGGATCTTACATCCGTTTCTAGATTTTTATCATACGCAGGATTCTTTCTAATATGTTTTATCATGATATCAACCAAGTCACCAAGATAAAAATATTCCAAGACCATTATATCTCTTCTTTCAGGCCCAATGTCCTTACCATGGCGGCCTTTATCATCATATTGTGCAGCATGCTTTGCTAAAACTTGACTCTGCAGCTTTTCTAATTCTTTAGCTTTCTCCTCTTGATCTTTTAATGAGCCGGCCATCAACGCTATCTTGTCGACTATTTCAGCGCCACCGGTTTCCGCCAAAGTCTTAGCGGGGGAGTTGCCAGCAGTATCATCTATGACTGCAAACCCTTCTACTGCCCTATCTGCCTCAGAAGATTTTTGGCCAGAAAGTTTAGTACTCCCGGGTTTTAAATTAAATGCCCGGGCCAAAGATCTTATTTCCCACGCCTTATTCAACTTCTCCTTTTCCTCTGGGTCTCCTCCTAAAAGATCCCCTTTATGCTCGACGTAATATGGTTGCCTTATTTTGTTTGCTTCATTGCGAGTTAACTGCCCTTCCTTCAGTTCCCCCAACTCACCTCTACCTATCCGAAGACGGTGTAAAATAGGATCCATAGCTTTAAAGAGCCTGTTATATGATGTGGATCTGCGAAGAGCTTGTAGGTTTTTGAGCTTATACTGCAGAACATACAATTGACGACGTGTAAGACTTAAATCCGCACCACTCAATATATCCTGCACGCTAGCGCCATCCCGGGGTTCCTCCAAACTCGAAACACCCAACATCTTTTGCTCTTCCGAAGAGAGTGATTTCAATGAAGCATACGTCTTCTGTTCTTCTGAATACTTCTTTTCTGGTTCTGAAATCGGTAAGTTATCAACCTTTAGAGGAATTGCCCCAGCTTTCTTTTCCTGCGCGCCCAAAGACTCAGACGATTGTTTTTCAGTATTTTCGCGAGTAAGTTGTGCAGCCAATCTCTTGATTTCTTTTCGTATGTTATCCTCTAGGTCATGATCTCTCTCTTCATCACTAGTCATCCACAACAACTCCCACATTCTGTTTCGCCACCTAGAAGAACTTCTAGCGTTAAAAACCATGGAAATTTCTAAAGACCCATCTTGATTAAATTTGATCGTGTGAGAATTCAAATTAAGAAAAAATTGCTTTTTACCTCCGTCACCAGTTAAAGCATCAAACGCAGCCTGTGCGTCTTTATCCCCTGCAGCTAAAGCTTGTAAGGATTTTTTATCTCCCGACCAGCCTAATTCTATCTTAATTTCATAAGCCGAGGAATCGTGCTTCGCTTCAGAATTAAATGCTTTTGCGTGTATCAAATCTTCCCAGGCCCACTTAACCATTCTGCCACCTTTGACATAGGCATTGCGTCTTTTCATAAGAGACTCAACATTATTAAAATACAAAACCATCTCACATTTTGCGATTTCTTTGGTAACTAAGTCGCCGCCATGAAACTTATAAGTAAAACTCTTAAGGCCAACATCATCTGTTTTCCCATTTGTTCCCCGCATAATATCATTTATACTCTGAAAAGTTGTGTGGATATTAAACTCCATAGGAATCGACAATTGTACAGTTCTTTTGTCACTGCTTATCATTTCGTCGTATTCACTGCCAGCCACACTTGTCGCATCAGAACCTGATTTATATACGACTTTCCAAATTTTGACTTCGGGAACAAGGGCTGAAATGACATGAGAAGTTGCTGAGTACAGGGGTGCAGAATCTTTGTATTTAGAAAACATGCTGGATACTATATCAGAGCCAAATTCGACGTCTTGATTTCCAACAACAGTGCCGTGCTCAGGGCCTACCAATTTATAATAATGTTCAGCACCATTTTCAGGATCATGTAACCCTCCCGGTTTTCTCAATTCGGAAAAATTATGGGCGCCTTCAATCAAAAAACACTGTTCTTGCCAGTTCCTTTCAGCAAGACCCCTTATTGCATCAGTTACCGGAACATCCGTAGTGGGGTCATCCCACACCTTTTGACCCCCATGAGATGTCTCCCCCCGGGTATGTGGTATTATTCTATTTCTGATGTACTGATCGCCATTTGCCATCTTTTAAAAACCAAATAATTCCAATACGGTATGTAATGGAGTGGGAATGTAAATGGAGTCTCCCAAACTAACGTGGGCTTCTGTAGGTTTTTTATTGTACCATGCAATAACCCACCAATATTTGGGTTCTCCGTAATAAGTGTCTGCCAATTTATAAAAACGATCTCCAGTCTTCCAGATGTGACCAGTTGATGACAAGTTGTTGTGTTTTTCTTTATCGGTTGGATATCGTAACATTGCAGTTGAGAAGTGTCTAATGTGTGATCTACCCCTAGCTTCCAAATGTTCTCGATACATTTCGTGTGCGTTATTTATTTTTGTCCTTCCGGAATATCTGCTAATAGCCGCCATATTGTTAACCACCTCCAACTATGTTAAGATTGTGAGTATCCTGATCTCCAGTTTCACTCAGGCCAGCGCCACCTGTCTGATCCACCTCATTCCCTCCACCAGTTGATGGAAACGAATCTGACAAACCATATGGCCACTCTGGGGAGAGAAACTTGCGAGTCTCTGAATCCCACCCGAGACCATGCTCGTGAATTGGGTAAAACGTACAAGATATCGATATTCTCTTTGGAGCAGCAACTGGGCCGGCAATCATAGCTGTGCCTTCATTCAACTCATGCACGACGTTAAACCCACCGGTTCTACCAACCAATCCGCCAGTAGCTACAGAGCCAAAAGATTGCATACTACCGGCAGCATTAGATTGAGCAAATTTATTAGCAAATTCAGAAACGCCCTTATCGCGTGTAGCCTGGATTAAATTCATAAATTTTAATCTCAGTAGCGGGGCTGCCGATATTACACCAAACCCACTCTCATTATATGTTTTTGATTGCATAGAGTAAGATGGGTATAAGAATTGCAACAGCTTGGAGACTTTTTTTAAATTTTCAAATGCTTCGTCATTATCATGAGATATCACAGTCCACGCCAAGCTTATAGATCGCCTTGACCCCCTAAACGACTCAATTGGATCCATTCTGCCATACACAGTCTCTTGATTCCAATCAGAGTTGTATTGTTCTGCAAATTGAGTCAAAAATGCTTTAAACCGAACTGTAGATAATTCAGTGTTCTTTAGATCAGCAGACGGGATATGGAACCATTCTATTGCCATTCCGGAATTTTCAAATGTTTTTGTTAAATCGGCCATAGTTTATTATCCCTGTACTAAATTAAATTCCCCATTTCTCAAAACATCAACAACTGCAGTTGCAAAAACCCTCTCATTCATTTTCATGACTATGTTGGAAGTTCCGCCACCGCCACCGCCGCCTTTACCACCTTCTGTGCTTGCGCCCATGGACATGCGTATTGTCTGGATCAAACCTTTTAACGGATCATGAAGGTTTCTAGATTCGCTCACCGCCCTAGCATAATTGGCAGCTGCAGCCGCGATTCTGTTTGTTGCTTCAATTGCTTCAGGTGCTGCGCTCAAGTCAATAGCAGTTTCCACTGTTGCCTTAATGCCGGCGGCCACTTGCTGCATCACGTTAGTTTTCGATGTATCAATTTGCTTTGTTGTTCTAGCGATTTGTTCTGCAGCACGAGACATACTAAACAGATTGTTAACAGCACTCTCCATACTGTTGCCAGAAAATGAATGCACAAGGTTGTTAAGTCCGGTACCCATCGTACTAATATTACTAAGAGGCAAAGCCCTTAAATCTTGTGACAACGAGACCAATCTTGTTATTCCGGATACCATGCGGTATAACTCGTTATTGAAATTTTCAAACAATCCGACCTTTCCTGCGGTTGACGAAGCAAATATTGACATAGCTGAATTAAAATCAGCCATACCTTCTGTTGCTGGACCCACATTTGCACTGATTGTACGCATTCCTTGCCCCATACTACCTATAGCAGCATATGCATTTTCACTAGCTGTCCCAAGAGAAGTAATCTGACCAACCATCGAACCAACGTTAGACACCATATTGGATATATCTATCTCGTCCATCGTCTTAAAAGCACTAGCCATTGTGTTGACACCTTGTGCTGCAGCCCAGATGCCGGCACCTACAAGAGCAATTGCAGCACCAAAAGCCGCTATTGGAATTGCTACAACAGCTGCGCCAGTAGCCAATCCTCCCATACCAGCACTCAACCCTCCAACACCCGCTGTCAAGCCACCCACACCAGCTGCACCTGCAGATATAGATCCCACAAAAGTGGAAAGCGGGATCATAACCAGCCTAAAAACACCACCCAAAGCCAGCAAAGAAGGTATAAACATACTACCAGTAGCTTCTGCCATACTAGAAAGCCCATCTAACAGGGGATGTATAAGATTAATAATTCTCTCGATCTGTACTGCAAAGTGGCTCATTAATGCTGCGAACTTTTCTTGTATAGTCATATTATCCCTAGCTCTTTGTTGCAGTGTGCTCAAAGAACTAGCAGCGCCCATAGCGTCCGTTGTAAACTCATTTAAATCACTACTGAGAATTCTCATCATGTCGCCTACATCGCCACCAAACCCGCCAATTTCCGCCAAAGCTTTTCTGAACATACGTGATTTGGCAGTCGTACCGGACATAACATCACCCATCATTCCGGTAGTAGATATAGCGCGCTTCATTATAGCAATTCTTTCAGTATCCGTAGCCATCATCATTTGAATAGTATTCAGATATGGGCCACCCAACAATGCGTTTAATTGACCAACCCTCTCGGCAGCACTTGTGAAAGTATCAAATCCTTGGGCAATACCAACCAACTTTTGCATCTCAATACCAGTGGCTTTCGACTGTGCTGCTAGCTTTCTAAGCTCTGTGGTTGCAGTACCGGCAAACATAGACATTCTGGGTGCTAACATTGTCAACTGTTTTGCTAACTCTTGTGGCGGAAGTCCAATTTTCGACCCCAATTCAGCAAAATCCATTGAGAACTGTCTTGCCTGACTAGCACTCATTCCAAAGGATTTGGTCATTGTATCCATATTTCTTGCAAAAGTTTGGCCATCTATACCAACTTTCTCTAGCATACCAGCCACACCGGCTAAATCCTGTCGAAAACTAGAACTATATCCAGTAAACCCAGACATGCCGGTATATAAGTTGTTAAACGCTGCAGCGCTTTCCTGCATGCCAACCCCAAATCTCCTGTTAGCTTCGAAAACAGCAACAATGCTAGAATTATATTCCTTTCCCGCGCCCGTGGCTCTTCTAAACGCGGCACTACTTTGGTCCAATGCATTGACCATTCCAATCGTTGCTTCCTGGACCTTCATCATTGTCGAACCAACAATATTACCCCAAGACGTTGCCTCATTGACAGCAGCAAAGGTCTGAGATGCAACGGCCCCAAAACTTCCCATCTCGCTTCTCGCGGAGATGATTGAGCCAACAAAAGTATCTCGCCATGCGTTATCAATTCCCGTAAGAGTTACTATCAGCGATTTAGTTTTTGAATGAATATTCTCTATGTGACTTAGGGCATTTCTTCTTGTTTGTAATTCGTCTTCTGCCTTTCTATTTAATTCTTCTTGAGTGGCCACCACTGCTTTTGAGGCTTCAAGTATTTGATTCCATTTAGTGACCTCATCATTTTGAAGATGACTTGTCTCTTTATGAAGCTGAAGTTCTTTTTCTGCCAACTGTGCCATCTGTTGTGCAACTTGAGCTTGAGCGCGCATGCCACTAGCCAACTTGGATTCAATATCCAGCTGCTTCTGCCAAACCTTTCTCTGTTCTTCTAAACTACCAGCCGTTTTAATAGAATTCTGAAGACTTTCCTGCTCGGCCTGATTAATCTTCTGCTGAATTTCTAGATTTTGTTGCTTTCTCTGTAATTGTTCTTTTTGATTATCAGCCATGCATCAATACCTTAAAAGACCTATTTAAAAGGCCATGGAATCCCTGTTTTGCTTTCAAACTTGCTAACTGCACTGTCTAGCTTAAATTTACTTTTATAAGTTGCCGGGTTATTCAAACCCAAATCTGTATAAGCTTCCATATACTTTTTCTCTTTTCCCAATACATTCGCAAAAGCAGATATATCAGATTCTGTACCCCTTACTGAAACAGGCAATTCAACCTGCCCAAACATACGTCGAAGTATCATTTTAACTGCACCACCAAACATTCTAAGAAAACTTTCATCAAGTCTTTGCTTCTTAATGGTAGTTAAATCCAACACAATTGGAGTGGTATCATCTTCGTCATATTTCATATAATTAAACCTCCGGCACTATACGCTAATTATAAATAGTTAAATTTTAAAATAAAGAAATGTAATTGTTTTACTTGAATTTTGAAGAACTTGAACCTTTAGTTTGTGCTTCTTCTAAGGCTTCATTCTCTTTTTCTATCTGACTTGATAGGCGATTTAAAAACCACCTACGAATTTTTATTGGTAGGTTGTAAGCCTCTATGAAACTCCATCCACCATGATATTTCATAATGAAAAATTCTTCATAAACACTTTGTATGTACTCATCACTTAGGCCAAAAAAAATCCGCTGTAAACGGCACCTCCATATCACCTTCGTGACCGCAATTCTGACAACCAAAAACCTGTGACATGTCGATATTGGGAGTGATCTTGGCCATCACATTTCTATAATGCCTCGAATCCATTGCCGGCATACTTTCAATAAAAGACCCCACAACTCCAAGATCAGCGTTTCCGTTAACAGCTACAATGGAAGCTCTAAGTTGATCAGTAAATGTCGATTCACCCAAATTATATTTTTTCTTCTTTTCCAAAATTTGAGTCAGATTCTTTTCATCATGTCCCGTTAACAATCTAACTTCAATCTCAACCTTTGTTCTAGGCAAGGTAATCTTAAACGTACCGCTCTCTGTTTCTGTAACCCCATCCACATCCAAAGCGCCACCGTTATTAATATCTGCTCCAGTTAAATCGAAAGAATACTTAGATGCCAAGCCACATACGGGGCAATTAACGTTCGTATCGTACATTTCCCCATAACCAGTAATTCGTGCAGCAACAATTACCATATTCTTGTCACCAACCAATAAATCATCAACATTAATGCGTTTATCCAACAAGATATTAGAAAGAAGCCGATCAATCACGATCCCCTTCCTAATCAAAGAACGAGAACTCAAAATATCCTCTTCTTTTGCGGTCATATATTTAATCTCAACATTGTCAACGTTGTGCAAAACATGTCCAGCTGGATAGTACTTACCCTTTGAAGGCAATTCCACTATTTCTGTTGGTGTGGAAAAAGACAACGGCATATTAGCCGCTACGTTGCCATTTTCTTCTGTTGCTGTATCGCCAATTGGCATTGGGGGGACGCCATCACTCGCGTGTGACTTATTAATTCTATTTTCGTTATTTCTGACGGACATTTATCACCTCATTCGTTGTCCTATACATTATATACAACATCGAATGAAATTTAAAACGTTTTATTAACCTAAAAGGTTTTTAGATTGCATTCCCGGGACAAATTGCGCGTAATCGTACCTGAAAACAACTGCGATATCCACCAATTCATCGGAATCATAAGATAAGGAACCAAAGTTTACACTCTGAATCCAAGCATTGTGTAGAACCCATTCTTCAATCGTTTGTGCTGATGGAACGCTTTCACGCACACCAATTGGCGCCGTTGCAGTGCCGGCAATTGCAACATTGGGTCCGAGTTGTTTAAGAGAGATATTTCCTAAAGAGCTAACCATGCCAGCTTTTGATAAGATAGATTGTGCTGCTTCTGCGTCAGTGGGATAATTATAACCCGCTCTTCGCGTCAAATCAAGCATAGCTCGCGAAATATCCGGATCTAAAGGGTCGACCAGTGTTGCATTAACAGTGTTCCACTCTAATCTACCAGGAAAATAAAATGTGTGATTAATATATCTGTGTGCGCTTTCTCCGACAGTATAGCTAGGTTTTGACACACTTTTACATACCCAAGTTGGGATATCTCCAACTGTCAAAAGCCATCTAGATTGTCTTTTAGGCATTGCTACGCTACTGCCTGCTCCTGTCCAAAATCCCATTATTTAGTTCTCCTTAAAACTCCTTTTGTTAGCACTCGTACTCTTATAATTAGTTAATTTTTTAATTTTTAATCTTCAAAAGACGCACCTTGATCAGTAATAACAAAATCTAACGCAATAAACTCAATTGCTTTAACTGGTTTCAAGAAAATCTTTCCGTAAACAATATTTCTATCTACCAAATCGGGTGTTGTCGTAGTTTCATCCAACACAAGTTTGTAATCAGCCAATCCGAGACGAGCTTTGACGCTAGACAAGAATGGTGTCACCTGATTTGTAAACTTGGTCCAAGTAGCTTCGACATTTTGCTCAAACAGTATGCTTGCTGCAATTCTAGAAACTTCTTTCTTGAGGAAAATCAAAAGTCTACGAACATTGATTCTATCCAGTGCCGAAGGTGTCATCTGGAGAGTTTTCTGTCCAAAAACAACAATTCCTTCTGCTGGGAACGAGGCAATCGGGTTGATATTGGAGTCATAGAGTTTATCCCGTTCTTCCGATGTCAATCGTTGTCTCACGCCAATCACAGGAATTCCAGCCGCTCCTTGAGAAAGCCCACCCCTATTGAATCCTGCCGGTGCAAACCAAAGTTCATTTGATTTTTCACCATATGCTAAAGCTCCAAGTGCAGCAACCGATGGGGGTGCCCAAAGAGCAGCACTACTAATAGTGTCTCTAAGCTGTACCCATGGCCAATAAATAGCGCCATAGCTTGAATCAAGACCTCTAGTACGCACGTTATTTGTAATGGTCGTAACAGCTGCAGAATCAATTCTTGTCTGTTCAGCACTGTTGTTCTCTGTAAACGGATCATATCCACCATTGATGTCAACAATTGCCAAAGCGTCAGCGCGCTCTTCGCAGGTATTGATCAAATGTTGAGTAAGATCTTCATTTCGAATTCCCGGCATAACAGCCAGATTCATTTCAACAACTTCCGGATCAGATACAGCATCAATAGCTTTCTTAGCTGAATAAAAAGCGTAATGGCTTTTGGCTGTAGCTCCACTTGTACCACTATCTCTGAATGGATCTTTCTCAGTAATATCTAGGCCGTCATAACCACCATGTAAACATGTGGTAAATCGATTAAATCCTTGATCAAGCACCTGCTTATACGTACCGCTAACCGCAGAATACGAATCACCAGTTGCCCGAAGGCCAGACCTATAGAATGCGCTCTTGGCATCACTTGCCGAACCGGTTCCAACATCATCCAATGAGAAAATCCAGGAATATTCGGTCTTAGCAGATTCTCCAACAGAGTGAGTTAAGCCAGACCCAGTGGTCGCAGTATAGTTATTAATACTTTTCGGCATCGTTCTAAGGATGTCAGGTAAACTATTTTCATACCTAACTGAGCTATTCCCGTTCACAGTGGTGTCCACTCCGAAATAAGCAGCATCGGGAGAGGACAAATTGTGATGACTAGCAGAAATTCTCAGTCGAGGGCCAGGGAAGTTAAAAGAACAAGTCAATTGACTGCCATGATCCGCCCCAACAGCTTTTGTACCATCCGGATCTCCGAACCACACGAAATGTGCTGCAGTAGTACCCTTTGCTCTTCCAATATTAGCATTGCCGCCAAGTATAACAAAGGTATCTTCGTCTTTAACCGCAGCATCATTAAACTTAGTGGGAAACTTAGCAATTGCAGCATTTGCAGCAGTTCCACTGACTACTGAAAACCCACTAAATTTTGGGGGTCCGTATACCCCAAATGGGAGGTATCGAGCATCTGCAGAGCCTGCGTCAACTTCTTGGTTCGTCTCCACCCTAATATATTTAGACATATTTGGGAAATCGCCATATTCTCGATATCGCGCCTCATTATCATCCCAAAGCACGTACTTATCACCGATCTTCCGTTTGATATAATTCGTAGAATTCGGGTTTAAATCACAATTGCTAAATCTCTCAACAATTCGCACAGATTTATCGTTATCAGATATAGAGCGGATTACAACGCTAAACGTACCATAAGGATAAGTGTTGCTTGTAGAAGCTTTGATATCTTGAATCGAGATTTTAAGGTTTCTCTGCGCCCATTCTGCATCGTTTAAACTAAGAAGTCTAAAAAGCTTTTGCATATTATAAGGCTGATAGTTTGCCTTATCTGTTGTCAAATCTTGAGAAATAAACCAACCCGTTTGTGCTTCTTTTGATTCAGCAGACCCCAAATTATAATCAGAGTGATATGCAGAACCAGACCCCAAGCCCAAAATCACGCCCCAGGAGCCAGTATAATCGCCACTTTGATTAACAGTTTCTTTATATTCTCTCTCAAACGTTTCCCCAAGCCAATAATTCTTCTGGTAATCTGCGTGAGTAACCGTAGAATTCGTAAGAATTGGGTTTGTATTAAAGACTTTTCGAATATACTTATCAGAAGTTTCGTCAAAATTAAATCTCGAACGCTGCGCTTCTGTGCCGGCACTATTATATATAATTGTCTCGTATTCGTTTTTGGCTATAGATGCCAGCATCGTTGCACTTCCTGTAACCACATTTTCACCGTCCTGCGGAGCATAGCCGGATAATGCAATAGATCCTTCAGTGAGGTAGAAAACAGCAGCAAGAGTACCCGGAGTGCCGTCAGCACCTCCCGATAGCCGAGCGGATGAGGATCCCCCCAAGGCAGTACCTCCACTATTGCCTGTTCCAAGCTCAATAGCAACGTTATTTCCGGCGGTACCTGCGGCGGCGGTGAGTGTGAGTGTGGTGTTGACGCCACTCTTAATTTCGGAAGTAAGACCGGCAATACCGTTTGTTGTATCCCCTCCTGGAGTACTATGGGTGCTGTACCGCACATCGGCAGTTACACTAGACCCGTTAACGAGTAGGTTCAAATTATTGATTGCGTTGGCGTTATCCGTGAAATGTACATGGATCGTATTTTTGGTAGTTGGCGTATCAATAGTATCCTGAAACTTGATCGTTATCGTTTCGCCAGTACCACCAATAGCTTTTGGTACATTGATCGTTAATGTATCATCAGTTGCTGGTGCTGTAGCGCAGACAATGGCGTCAGCATTAGTCGCCTGTGTTGTGACCGTAGATCCGCTAGTACAAGTGAATAAACCAAAAGCACCACCACCATCATCAGTATTTGCGTCAGTATATTGAGTAATATTCTTTGTTGTTTTCCAACCGGCCAATGTGCCGGCGGTATCAGCATTGCTGTGTTCATGACCCGCGAGTCGCACAACTGTAATAGGAGAACTATTCCTTAACCAAGCTTGTGCAGCATATGCAGCATATGTAGGAGCCGTGTAATTACCATCTCGCCAAACATCCCCACCTTTTCCACCAGGAATTGGAAGACCGAAAACATCAACAAATTCGGAAAATGAGGTTACCATTGTAGGCCGCATTTGCGGTCCTCTTTCGAATTTACCAATCACCACAGGCCCAATAGGTGGTGCCACACCAGGAAGTTGTGAATTGTCGATTTCATCAACAAAAATACCGGGCGATACAAATTTAAACTTTTTAACTCCCATCGATTAAGTTCTCCTTATCCTTATCATCTTAACAATGCGTTAAACATTCTATTGATATTAGTTCATTTCTCTAGTAAATAGTCATAAGAAAGCTGAAAAGAAATTATTTTACTCTCTATAAAAACCTTCTTTGTCAATATGTTCTGGTATATCTCCAACCATAACGCGCTCTCTGGGAAGGGCAATTTCTGTTGCGGATTCACGCACTACAATTTTTGGTTGTTTTTGATTTTTATCCGCTCCAATCAAATATCCTAGGACTTTTACTGTCATAAATGTTTCATATTTCCTCTCTTCAGTTTGTAAAGAAGAGGCGTTGCTTCTTGGGGTTATATCCGATTCAAAAAATGCTTCATAATCATGATAATCGGAACTAATAACAAAGTGCTTGATGTTACCTGTAGAAACAGCGAAAGGACTTACAATCTCGTTCATCTGTTCCAAGTATTCTGTGCGAATACCTATTTTATATCCTATATCGACAAAAACCGGTTGTGGCATTGTCACTGTCTCATAAACAATCTTTCCACCATGTGGCACGTTTCTTGCGAATAAAACAGACGGTTTATTGTCATTTGAAGAAGGGAAATTCTCTTGTTTATAGTCGTACAAAGCTTCAGCGTTGCGAAAATTAGAAGTTTTATCTTGATTTATTCGTTTACTTCTAACAATAAAAGATCCACCCTTAGCGTCTGGAACAGAAGGCATATTTCCGAATGGGGCGCGTCGGGCCTCTTTTACAACAGAAACGCGCTCAACACTAATTGCTGGCAATATTACTGTGCCAGTATTATCTCTCAAGTCTCTGTCTCTTTTTATTTGGTATGCTCTCTCTGCGGAAACCCAAATAACTGGTACTTTTTTCCACCCCTTGTTTGTTGTACTAAACGCATCTATAGCGATATTGACCCAGTTAAACATAGCGCGATCAATAATCTCTAATGTAGATGGCTCTAGTGGGAATTCTTTATGTGGCATCGAACAAACCCTCTCTCGCCCTAACACACTTAGCAGATATTTGCATTCTATGGTCTACTTGTCCAAACAATTCCCTAGGTTCGCTGAGAGTCATTATTTCATAATAGTGTTTTCCATACAAAATAAAGTCTCCTTCTCTCACAAACAAATCTTGATCTTCTGTTAACCTTCTTTTATGGAAATGGGCTGTTAATTGTGCCATTTTATCTAAACCATATTCATGTGTCTCTGTTTGCATACCCTCCCAAGCAATAAGGGCATAAACTCGTATGGGGGGCAAAAAGTTCTTCTTTATTGCCTCTCCGTATAAAGGATGAAAATCAGTTGTATTCAAGTCAATAGCATAATATGCTATCTGTTGACCGATCACTCTTTCGATCAATTCGTCATTAACTTGTTTAACCAGATCACGCTCTTTTTTACCTAGAAACAGAGGAGGAGGAGGGGCATCAGGCTGTGACCATTTATTGCGAGCCATTACTTACTTCTCCCTTATCCCATGAATATTACCAAAGGTACTTTTGATTGTGTTCTGTTGGCAGTCTCCATCATTGCAGCCTCGGTTTCGGCTATTCTGGCATATGTGAGTTCATCAAGTGTCGCTTTTAACTCCTCTCTCAGACTACCTTGTTCTTCTTTACCCTGGGATACCAAATCGGAGCCATTTAAGCTAACGGATTCACCTGGGATTGGTATTGTGGCGAATTTACTCCTAATCAAACCCAGCATCTCTTTACATAGAGCTAAAGCAAATCTTCGTATCCACTGTTTACCTATAGCGTTAATGTTCGCATATGGTATATTCTCAAATGGTAAGGTATTCATATTATTGATACCTTCTCCACCGTCTGTTCCGTTTGATTGTTCATCCCATGCATCTGTTTGGACTGTAAATTCCACCCACATTTTAGAAGGATGGTGTGTTGTCACTTGAGGATATAACCTTAATTTGTTATTTTTGATCTCGTAAGAAAAATGAGACAATCTAGTGTTGATAGCATCTTCAAAAGCCATTGCTTGAGCTTTATTTTGCCACACTGGGATAACTTGGAAAGTTGAATCGTCAGCCCATTGGCCATAAGTTGATAAGTTGCCCACAACATTGATCCCGCCATAATATCCAAAAAACCTCCACATAGCGTGGGGAGTCTTATAAAACACTTTTCTAATTACTACTCTCTTACTATCAACTTTGTTGTAAAAATCAGATGTGCTAACATCGCTGGCAGCTTCAATAATTGATTGCAAATCATAATCTTGCTGTTGACTAACTGTGTCAAAAGAGGCTGAATATATATACTCCGAACCCCCAATTCCAACTTCAGTTGCAACAGTGTCTCCAATCCTTTTTGTGTATGACAATTGATAACGCGGATATCGCAAACTCACGTCTTTGTTGGTTGGACCAGTTAACAAGGATCCGGTGTGGTCAAAGGTTCCCGTAGTATCGCCTAAAACGCTAGGCAAAACATTTTTTGCTTGATGGATATTTACGAGATAAGAATATTCTAAAGTAGCCTCTTCATAAGCCGCATAAACCTGGCCTTTGGTAAGTTCAATATCCAGAACATCACCGCCAAGCTTCTTGTATGTATAGGAAACTTGTTTTATTGCGCCAGTGAGAAATTCTTGACTGGTATAAACACCGAAAGGTAAAACGGTCGTAATAGTGCTAGCAGAATCAGCACTTGAAGAGGGTAGTGCAACTGCACTTGTTGTACTAGCCGGTGTTAAAGTTGGTACTGCCATCCATATAATCTCCTATCCTATGTAAATAGTTGAGAAGAAGATTAAAAACCCACAGCTTTCCAACAATCAACTAGTTTTCTTCTTCGCCAGCCATTTCCTCAACAGCGACTGCTTCAGGTTGTGTTTGTGGGGGCTGAAAAGTCTCCACGGCATTTGCCAACAATGCTGCTTCCTTCAAAGAATATACACCTTTTTGTTGCGCCATATTAACAGCTTGCACTAACAAATTAAGAGCCTCATTTTGATTCATAGTAACCTCCGTTTCTTGTTTAAACTATATCAAAATCTTTTACTAATGTTAATTAAAAAAACCCCGCTCTGGCAAAAAACCAGAGCGGGGTGATTTATTGTATTAAATTAAATTGTTCTCATTAACCACCGAAGTCTTGAATAACAACCAAACCATACATATCGGGACGGACCATCTTCTTAGCGTATCGGGTCATAACTCCTTTACGCGGCACGAAGTCTTCCGTACCAAAGATAGTCGGTGTCACCTGAAGTGGCACATAAGGTGAGTAGACATATCCGCTTTCAAGAAAGCTTCCTCCTCTACGACCAACCAGAACAACATTTCGCAGGAAGTAAGGATCAACATATACATCCCACTTCTTGCTCAAGTTGCCAGCTTTCACTGCGCCGACATTACCCTTGTCATCGTCATGGGTGATGCTTGCACGGAATCCAGAGGTAAACTCAAGAAGGTTGGCAACTTCCGGGGAAGTAACCAGGAAGTTAGCTCCACCACGAAGCGTCTTACGGTGAATCTGAGCAGAAACATCGTTGATCGTCTCAACAAGCGTCTCATACCACTCAGAAACTGTACCAGTAAAATCACCACCAAGAATACTCTCGTTGGAGTAATCACTGATTGCGCTACCAGAAACTCGATCCAAGAAACGACCTGGACGTCGCGACCAGTGGTACGTACCGGCAGTTGCACCTTGAACGAGATCATTCAAGATTTCTCGATCAATCTCAAGTGCAATTTGCTCGGAAAGAATACTTGTAAGCTCAACCTCTGCATCGAGATTATGGTAAGCTTGCAGATCCTGTCCAAGTTCCGGAGACCACTTAGCCTTAAGCTTCTTGGTAATCGCGGTAACAGCAATGCTATCGACCTTGATATCGATTTCAGCAATGGTATCTTTACCAGTTTGACTACCGCCCACTGTGCCTGTACCTGGAGAAGGTTCTTCAAGTCCCCAGACATTATTACCGACTACTGCACCAATGGCGTTTGCGGCGTCGAAATTATCGACAAGCGGGAAATTCAGTGTACTGTTAGCAGTTTCTACATCCGCTGCAGACAGACCGGTACCCACATGATACATGGTAAGTGCAACATTCTCGCCAGTTGCCATCACCTTGTTGTAGGAAGTCAGAACGCCGGCGGCAGTATAATAACCCAAGTGAGTTAGCCTTCGTAATTGGCTATCAACGTCAGCATGAGCGCTGGAAATGTTGAACGCACCCAAATTATCGAAGTTCATCGTATCCGCTGTAGCTTTTGGAATCTTATATGTTACTGAAACAACTGTATCAGACATAAGATTGTTTGGGCCACCAGCAAGAAGATCCGGGTCGTAACGAAGCGCGATCTTCTGTGCTTCAGTTAACGCTGAGATCGCCACTGCAGCTGCAGCAAATGGGGTATCAGTAATCGTAGCGCTGAATTCGGCGTCAGACAATGCCGCATAGGTGGCATCCGAAGCGAGAGTCATGGTTGCAGAACCAGTTGGCGAAGAATAGGCATTTGCCATATTGTAGAAGCCACCGCCATCTTCAGTGATGTCAGAGACACCACCGGTGATTTCTGAAGCGACCACGCCACCACCATAAACGGATTTATCAGCAACAGACCCCAAACGTGCGGTATTTGTAGTGAAATCCAAGAAGAAGATCAGACCAGAGGGCAAGCTCATGGGCTGAACGGAAACGAGATCATTTGCAATCAATCCACCGAAAACCCGGCGAACAATTGGAAATGCAACAGCGGCGAAGCCTTCGACGTCACCTGCTGCCATAGACGAAGCTTCTCGAAGAAGCTCCTTTGCTTGATTCTCAAGCAGTAAGGACATAGAGTCCTTTGCACGTCCATCGAGTCCTTCCAAAAGACCGGTTCGCTCCCACTTATCCATGAGTGCAGCACCTTCCTTATTGAGGTTTCGATTGACAATGCCTTCAGTTAGCTTTTGTAAAACAGACATAATTTTTCCTCCTTTAAATTTAATTAGTTATTTAAACCAGCTAATTTTTTCCACCTATCCTTAACAGGATCGATAGGATTAACATCATCCCTTCGGGGTAATGTTATTGAAGAGGTTCGGTTTACTGCTTCGCTTAGTGATTTCGGTGAAGAATTGCTTCTTCCACCCACTGAACTTTGAAGAGCTTCATATATAACCTTCGCCCCTTCGATGGAATCAGCCTTGGAGAGTGACTCGACAATGTTTGTTTTTTGTCGCTCATTCAGGGAGTTGCTTCCCAAAACACGATTCATATAAAGCAGTTTAGCATTTGACAAGTTAACTTCATCTAACTTCTCTTTAATCTGCAAAACTATGCTTTTAACTCTATCATTCTCCTCCTTAAGAGAAGAGTTTGATTCATTTAATTTTTCATTTGATTCTGTCAACGATTTGTTTTCGCCATACAGTTCTTTTGCAATATTTTCCAATTGCACATTTTGCTCTCCCAGTTGTTCGTTTTCTTCTTCCAACTCTTCGCTGTTATCATTTTCCAAAGCCTTGGCTTCTTCTTCAAACATACCCAAATTAGTAGAATTGCTTCCCAACGGAGCCAAAAGGTTAACACTTGGATCAAGATCAACCTTCAATGTTTCCAAAATGTCTTCTAAAAGTGAATTTTCATCAATATCGATTTCTTCACCCTCTGCCAACATTTCTTCTGCCATCTCTTCGTGGAATTCTTCCGGAACTCCACCTTCCCCGCCCGTCTCTTCGTTAGACAGCATCGCCTCAATGGCGTCTAAGTCAACAACGATCTCTTCCTTTTCTTCTGGACATGGGCAAAGATCTTCCCCATCTCCATATGCCATTGGCACATCAGCCAACGGACCTTCTTCTGGGGCCATCCCCATTCCCATCATATCCGCACCCATCAAACCGGGCGGTGGCATAAGTGCCATCTCTTCCGTACCCGGGGGCATTGGCATATCTTGTTCTAAAAGCTTTTCCACCGTGCTTTTAACTTCTGTAGAATACTTTTCGATAACTGCTTGCTCCGCATTTTTAAGCGCAGCTTCCTTCAATGCTTCCGCATCCACTATAGCTTGTTCTAACAATTCAGACATTATAAGGCTCCAAACAAAATTAATTTTAATCACTAATAAATAGTATTTAAATAGTGTAAATGACTAATTTAATTATGGATATCAGCAATTACACCAACCCACTATTATTATGTTCGTTTACAATTTGCTGAAGTGCCGTATAAATATCATCGTACTCTTCTTCTGTACTTGGATCGCCGTTATCATCATATTCTAAGAACGTTATTTCATAAACCCAAGTGCCAAAACTAACTGAAGCCGTATTTGTCAGTGGTCTTTCTAATATACAAGCAGTCCCGAATCTTTTAGACAGAATGTCGCGTAATGCTTTTTTAATTGCTGCTTTTTTGTTCATCATTTTACCTCATTATGCTACTGTAAACTCAAGCGTAACCTGAAAATAACTTGCTGCTGCTGTGCCACCAACAGGCATAAATCCTATAATCACACAATCTCCTGCAGATATCGAGTTACCACTAGAAATCGCAGTATTTATGGTCTGAAGTGCATAATCTGTCAACTGTGTCGAACCATCTTCGCTCAAATCTGCAGTTCCCACCTGTGTCCAGGTAATATCGGTAGAATAAGTATTGTTGTTAACCGGAGTAGCTTTAAACACACAAACTCGAACGGTATGACAACTAGAATTAGCATTAATACGAGATGTTGCCGCAATTTGTGTTAATGTGCATGCCCTAGGGGCTTGCCATTGTGGGCCACCCTCGAAACCAGAAAGCCAATCAGAGTCAACATTGATAGTTGTCCCATGAGCTACGCCTTTGCTTAAATAAAACTGATTAGCAGACGTGTCTACATCATCTGTAAAATAAACGTTGCTAGTGCTACTAAGATTACCAGACCTAAACCTGTTAGAAATGCTATATCTATCTGTACCACTTCCACCACCAGCAGCTGCCCAAGATGGGACACCACTGGCGAGGGTCAAAACTTGATCATCGTCGCCCTTTGCCAATCTTATATAACTGGTGCCATTGTGATACAACACATCCCCGGCAGCATCCGAACCAACAGCAAAACCTTGTGAGAATGTAACCAAACCACCAGAAGAGATAGCGAGAGCATCAGCATCAGAAGCAGAACCTATATTTCCGCCATCACCAACTTTTATGTGTCCAAAAACAGATGTACCAGTAGAAGTGATTGCTCCGCATCCAACCGTGCCTATTGTTGCGATGTTTTTGGAGCCGTCTAGAACAACTGCTTTGTTTGCAGCTGCAGTGCCGGCGGTAACACCGTCTGTGGCACCAAGTTCGGATGCGTCTAGTGTATTGCCGTCAATGACTAAAGACATATTAACTCCTTGTTATATCAATATACAATTATAAATAGTAGGATTATTGGATTCACACAATATTTTTAAGGTAGGGGTACAGGTGGCTTATTCATCCCGTCATCTCGACCTGTGGGGTCAATTTCGGTCATGCCCATTTTGTACCATTTTCCAGTAAGATTATTACGAATAGTTAGCATATCTTCTTCCTCGACCACGGTCCAATTACCTCGACTATTGTTAAGGTGGAGGTCGCCGGTATATATGTCTGCCCACTGAAGGCTAGCGCTGCCCAAATCGTATGTATTGTCTGCAGCAGGAACAAGATGGCCGGCAGAAGTAATCTTAACTTTGGCTGTAGCTGCTTCACTAGCGCCGGTTTTAAACACCAAAGAAGTCGCATTGCTTGAAGAACTAAAATCACCCTCAGAAACAGCTTCAATACCGGCAGCAACTAAAACAGCGTCAGTGCCAGCACCCTCATCCGGAGCTTGGAAAAAGATCGATCCAAGCACATCGTCAGCGGCAATATCGTTATCGCCAGCTTGGAAAGTGAGGCTAGGCTCTTTACCATCACCGGTGCCAACATGTTTGAGAATAAGACCATCATCTGCAACGTGTCGCAATTCAATTTCCGAATCCGCTCCAAAAAAGATTGAAGCACCATCCGTAACAATAGACAAGTCTCCTCCACTTGAAATAGCCACCTTCTCAGCGGCTGCTTCAGATGCGCCAGTTTTAAAAGAAAGTTTAGTAGCGTTGCTGGAAGAAGAAAAGTCACCTTCAGACACGGCTTCAATACCAGCGCAGACAAGCACAGCATCGGTGCCAGTTCCTTCGTCCGGGGCTTGGAAGTTGATTGTTCCGATGACATCATCAGCTGCCATATCAGTCTCGCCGGTTGCCAGTGTTAAAATAACCGGCTTGTCATCTGCCGTTGCAGTGTGTTTAAGCGTAAGGCCCTTGTCTGCAACGTGAGTTAGTGTAACTTCGTTATCTGCACCCCAATGGATAGCTGCAGCATCCGAAGACAATTTCAAGTCATTAACAAAAACTGCGTTTCCTTCATCACTGCCATCAAATGTCACTGCCGTAACTGAAGATCCAGCATCATCAACCTTAATAATGACGTCTGCGTCATTCGCCTGAGCGTCAATGGTGATATTGCCGGAAGTAGTAGAAACCGTGACTGCTGCATCACCGGCACTCAAATCATCACAAGCAAGGCTGCTAGCAGTGGCTGTATCCCAAACCGCTTTGGACCCATCCCATTTAAGGAACTGGCCGCTGGATGGGCTATCTTGGCCAATTTTGGTAACGTGTCCGGAACCATCAAAAGTAATGGCAGCAGTTCCTCCAGCTTCTTTGAGGGAACCACCATCATCGAGGATAATGTCAGTAGTAACTTTCAAGTCACCAGCAACTGTTGTCGTAGAAGACGTACCAGCTCCAATAGTTACATCCACCTCACCATCAGTGGCATGTTCTCCCTCTAGAACCAAACCAGCTGTAAGGGTCGTGGTGGTACCATCGCTTTCGGCAACAAAGAGTGACAACTTGCCTGCTTCATCAGTATTATCAGTTTCAGAAACCTCTGCTAGAATTTTTGCAAAAGTTGTTTGTGTCTGTCCAGAATCGTCCGCGAGGAATTCGATACTGCCGCAGTCGTCTCCATCGGCCCCTGCGGCACCTTTGTCGTTAGCAAATCGTAATATTGGCGCTGTTGCGTCATTTGCGGTGTTAGTTAGCGTCCAAAGTGGTTTGCTTGCGGTTGAATTACTTGATACTAGTCCCATTTCTCATATATCCTCCAAAGTGCTAAAGTTCGTTACAGCTATAAATAGTTTGAACTATGTACAATTGCATTGAATTTAATTTAAATTTTAGGGTATTTTCCGAATTAATCGTCAATAGGTTTGAGAACCATCTCGTATTTCTTGCCGGTCTTGTTATTCATGACACATAAGAAGTCTTCTTCCTCAACAATAGTCCAATCGCCGCGCTCATTTCTAAGATGTAAGTCACCGGTGTAGATATTACGCCAACGTTTGCTAGCAGAGCCAAGATCATAAGAACTGTCAGCTGCCGGGAACACATTACCAGCAACGTCTAATTTGGCTGCCGGAGTTGCTGTTCCTATACCAACCCTATCTTCGCTAGCGTCGATATATAACATATTTGCATCGTCGTCTGACTTGATCTGGAAATCGTAAGCTTCCTGACCGCCATTGAAAATTACTTTACCTGATTTTTGTGAAAAACTACCAGTTAATCGGTGATTATGGCTTGTATCAGAACCTGCAACCAACGAGCCGGAAAATGCATTAATAAACGCCAATTTTTACTCCGTTTTCATAACTATGTATATATAGTAGCAGTTTCCAAAAGAGATGTTAAAATATATATCAGAAGATATGCCACTTTGACGTGCCGTCGCTCAACAAAATTACGCCCAACCCCACACCACCCGAAAACGTCTTTGTGTCTTCGCCCTCTATTTTGTCACTAACACTTCCACTTTGTAATGTCAGGGTATGTGTTCTGGTATTGGTAACTTTAACAAATAAAACAGAACCTTCTCCAGCATCTGAAGCCGTGGGTAATGTTACGGTGATTGTGCTATCTGCAGTGTCGTTAGTACAGAATATTACACTGTCTGTTACACCAGCAGTTATGCTAGTGGCGCTAGATGTGGTAATCTTACTAAAAGATATCGGACCTTCTAATTCAAATGAACCTACTACTTCGTGAGCATCATCAGATGCATCTCCAAACTTTACGCTTTCGTTTGTTCGGAATGGTGATGGTCTGAAATCTGACATTTATAACTATTATCCTTTTATTACAAGATAAATAGTTGTTCGTTGATTCTATTTTTGAAATAGTTTATAAGGTATGCAGAGAATTTTTAGAAGCTGGCGCCATAAAGCTTAATAACAAATTTACCTGCTGTGTAAGTTCCGCCGGTATTTGCGCCAGACCCGTTTGCTAAGTAGAGATAATCTCCGACAAGAGCATTCAGATCTTGGCCAGATGTGGTAGCTCGGGCCGAACCCCCCTTCCAATCAGCACCTGTTATTATGACGTCAGTATCAACGCCGCCGCCGCTATCATACGCAGCATCTTCTGCCAAAGAGTTTGAATTTGTGACCAAATCAATATCCTTTGTAGTATTTGAGCCAGCAGGGGTCTCAATACAGGCCATCTCTGCCTTATAAACAACCCCGTTTACTGCAGTGGTAATTCGTGTAATATACGCAGCGGCAACACCATCTTCGCCAATAATATCTGTTGCAGTACCAGAAACCAGCAAGCCCGTGATATCAAGTAGGATAGTGGTAATGATTTCGCCATTGATATTGGATACAGTTATCGTTTCTTTTTCTGCGCCGTCGAAGCCACCACCAGTAGCGTTTGGCGTGGCGGATGTGCCGATTGATGATGACTTAAAATCTGACATTTTACATAATTCCTATTAGTTTGTTTGTCCAGATCCGCCGGCTGGGCCACCACTTAGGCCAGAACCGGTTAATGTGTACATGTTGCCAGTTGGAATGCTGGTCAATTCTGCATAAAGTTGAAAACCAGCTGCTGTGCTGGGGTTAGCGTTTTTAATATAAATTTCTTTACACTTCACCTGGAAAGTCATCGATTCTTCATCACCGTCTAACTCAAAATAATGATGTGCTGCAGCAACGTCTAGATCAGTATCCGCAACCTGCGTTCTAAAAGAAACTCTAACAGGGCCGTCGCCGCCCGAAATCGCCACAACAATCCTTTTTGCAACAAAAGGAAAGGCCACCTTAAATTCTTTGTTGGCGGCCAACAACGTGCCAGTTAAATAAGGATGGCCAGCAACCATATAAGCTGGTGCGTGTCCTAAGCCGCTTTGATATCTATATCTAGAAGGCCCACTTGAATCGCTATTTTTGTCACTGAATCCTGCCATTTTTTCTCTCCAATATAAAAGCTTCTAACTCTAATTAGTCTGTTTTTCTCTTTCCGCCTGAAGTTCTCGCGCTATTTTCGCACGTCTTCGTCTCTTAATCCTTCTTTTCTCGGAAGGTTTTACATAATATCTGCGAGCTTTATACTCTTCTATTATCTTTTCTTTCTTGCATTTCTTTATAAAACGCTTAAGCATTCTCTCTATTGACTCGTCTCCTCGTCTTGTAACTTCTACGTTTACAGGTCTAGGCATACTATCCTCACTTATTTCCTTTTGCTAATGTATTCCACCTTCTCCCAGCACCGCCCATCAGCGCGCCGATATCCACACCAGCGTCATTTGGTGAAACGCCGGATAGAGGAGAATTTGGTGAAACAGATTCTCCGGGCGATGGTGCTGAAGAAATAGGTTCTGTGTTCTCGAATAAATTAACACCATTATAATTATTGTTACCTATTGCGTCCAACATTTTTCTCTTAGTCTCATTTAATTTTTGAACATAATTATTTTCTTCTTCTCTCGCGAATTCTTCTTCTAATCGATTATTTTGCTGTTTCTCTTCAACGATTGTCTGCTGTACATTAATCCCCCTTACAACTTCAGATATAACTTTAGATAAAACCCCACCCTCTAAAAGAGATTCTTGTATACACTCTTTAACAATGGGTTTCAATAATTTTTTAAATTCTGCTTTGTTCATTTCTACCTTTTCTTTAATACGCGCCCGGTCTTTTTTGGTCTACTTTCCTCATAAAATCAGCGTACAAATCGTCTTGTGCTCCTTTTGGATCAGCCGGAGGTGCATCAGCATTCATTGTTTCCTCGACAGCCTGTTGAAGTGTTTGTCCAAGAATTTCTCCGGCTTGAGGGTGCATGCCCTTGCCAATAGCATCAACATACTGTGTTACGCCGCCATCTAAAATATCATCGATCAAACGTGGATCCACGGGTTGAGGCACGGTTTGTTGTTCCTGTATAATATGCAACTCTTCCTTTATTATACTATCAATTTTACGTAAAAGTTTACTGTTTTCTTGCAAAGCGCCGCCGAATTCTCTTCTCGCAGCATCTCTAATAGCCTTCATCCTATCGAAACCTTTTTTCTGTTTTTCCGCTTCAGCAGAGCGCACCGTTTCCTGCGGTTTTGTTCCTACATCAAGGCCACCATATGGGTGATATTTTTTAGAGTAATCAATCTCTTCTGGCTCCACACTTTTCTGGTCGACATCTTCTACTTCCTCATCGGTGTATTTTAGAGGTTCCATTGTTGTTACACCACCCTGCGTATATCCAACCATAGGTTGTTTTCGCGTGGGTTCTTCAGGGGCAGGGCTGGGTGTGTGAGTGGGTTGGGAAGTCTCGTGAGTATCTTCAATATAAGTTCTGCCGGCTGGTGCCGATGTCCACGAAGATGGAATTAACTCATCGTATTCTTCCTGTGCGTATTTTTTTGCCGCCTCTTTGACTTCCTTTTGATCCACACTAGTCCAACCTTCAACTTCAGCTGCAGCGCTCTTACCCAACCCTCCGCCGTGCACCATTTGACCAGCAATAGTGTCGGTCATCCTCTTAACAACAGCGTCCTCCATTGACTTCAACACTTCTTCATCGTCTGTGCTGTATTCTTTTCGAATAGGATGCTCGTCACTACTGCCATAGATAACCTTTTTCCATTCATTAGATGTCATGCCATACTTATTTCCCAATTTCATCAAAGATCGATATTTTGAAGGAGAATAATATCTTCCAGTTTCTGATTGATGGTGATGACTTAGATATTTAGTAAGAGAAGGGTGAATTTCTAAACCAAAAAGAGGCACTTTGTCAAACAAAGACCCCTTGTGGCTATATGGATTATACACCGTAATATTTGTAGCTGGATCGGTGTGATATCCGGTTGAAGGGTCATTTATTTCTTTCTCCAAAGCTTTAAACTGCTTGCCTAGAGTCTGACCAGCGGTACCCTTTGATGCGAAATCTTCCAGCTTTGCTCGATAAGTTTCCGGATCTCTAGTTTTAAAAGTTTTCATCTTTTCCAGATATGCTTCCCTCTTATCCGGCGGATAACTCATTATCACTCCACGGACATAGTTGTCAAGTAACTCTTCTTTCCTTTTGGTTGTCAAATTATCTTTGACACTTTGCCAAGCCTTCTTTTCCCCCTCCGAAACATCTTCTGAGCGCGTAGAGTAGAATTTTCTATGGCGCATGCTTTTACCTGTCGGGCGACCAGCCCACGCATCCATTCCTCTATATAGGTCAGTACTCAACGCCTCTGCTGCAGCCGACATCGGACCATATTGAGCGTCCTCTTCACTTTGGCCAAACCATCCACCGACAGTTTTCCACATATCCGTAGTCCAATCTGGTACCCATGGCAACCCAACGTCCCCGATATGGTGTTTTCTATAAGCTGCTATTTCGGTTGGGGTCATTTTTGCAAGGGCGCCCCTACTAAGAGTTCCATCTGCTTTTAAAAGCCCCTTTTCACGAAGATCTGCTGTTATCTTGTCTTTTGATATACCAGCTGACCGGGATGCTTTTCTTTGATCTATCTTCTTTAGTATGTTATCCCAATCTGCATCAGAAAGCGCTTCAAGGTCAAGCGTTGTCTTCTCTTCTTTTATGATTTTATCTATCATATCTTTTTTGGATCTTTTCATCAAAAATAAGTTCCCGAATCGCTCGCCAATCCCAAATCTTCTTTAATGTGACGCAAAACAGCGTGAAATACCTCTTCACGCATCTCAGGATCATTTTGCAACACCGTGCCCCAATCACTTTCAGTCAGAACAGCCCAAAGTCTTTCAAAATCAAGCATAAATTCTTCCAGAGGGGATTCTTCTTTCAAACCAGTAAGTGCATTAACTTCTTCAACAATAATATCGCGAAATTCTTCTCTCGTAAGTTTCAATTTTTATTCCTCATCCGCTAATATGTGATTTAAAGCCCTATTAATCCTGTCGGCTTTGGTATACACTTCTTGTTTGTGCTCTTTAATCATGAAAGCTCCAGTTGTCGACGGCTCTGACACAAAATCAAAACAAACTAATTGAAAATCGTCCTTAACCATGGTTTTGCCACCCTTTTGCTCTGTAGACCCCAAACCTCTGGATGAAATACCCAATTTTATGCCACTCTCAACTAAAGATTGAAGGATTTTACCCGAAGGAGTGTTCAATATTTCGACAGTTCCCATCACGTCCTTCCCTTCCCACCAAACTCTGCGCACCAAATGGGAAGCATTCTTCAAATTCACAACAGAGTCTTCTGGATGATCCAATTCTCCTAAAGAACGTCTTTCTTTAATCATTTTTTCGTAATTTTTGACTTCTCTTTTCAAAATCTTTTCTGGATATACACGGCCATTGCCGTTCTTTTGATCAGCGGCTTGTAACTTGCCTGTTAGAATCATCTTGCCACCCTTAACCTCAAGCTTTTCTGCTTCTGTTAAAAGGTCGTCACAGACTCCACCCTCACAAAGTTCGTAATACTCCGTTAACACCATTCTCTTAGACATACTCAACTCCCAAAAAACGGGCATTACCCGTGTGATTTACGAACCTTTGCAACAATGTCTAGAAGGTTGCAATTTCCATTTTTTGGTCCAAACTTCAAAACCACTGTCAACCATTATCAACCCCTTTATGCTCCATTTTGATACCTTCATCACCAAAAATCACATTTAAAACATAAGATGTACCAGAACTCAACCATCCCAAAAGAAAAAGGTTAGTTACACAGTAATCAAATGTAAATAGTTCTGTTAACCCGTTTATACAAAACAAAAATGCACCAACCCACATGCCAACGCACATTGGGCACCGAAATAACTCCCCAAGCTTTCCTTGAGTCGGTCTTATGCTGTTAAATATTTTTCCGTAGACGAGTATTTGTGTCAGGCCATACGAACACAAAACAAAGTATATCAATTCCAAGATTAACCTCTACTCATAATACCTATAAATCAAGCCATATCTCGCCCATGGAGGCATTGAACCTTTGTGAGTCTGATGTGGCACTTCGCCCAATTCTGTAGAATCTTCTTCATCCGGATCTACGTAGTGAGCCTCTTGTTGTTTTTCAAATGCCTTCTCAGACATAAAATAAGGTCTCTCTTCCTCGATGAATTTGTCTATAACGAACAGCCCTACCTGATTAACGTCAACCGAATCATTTTCTGGTATTCTAGCTTCCATTGCACCGTAAACATTTCCACCTTGGATTGTTTCCGGCATTATAACACCTTTTTTTGCTAAAAAGTCAAATAGTCTGTTTTGAGTTACGTAAACATCTTCGCTCATATGTTCTTTGGGTAAAGCGATAATCTTGCTTTGAGCAGGCACCAGAACGATGTCGACATCTTCATGATCGGTAATCATTAAGTTACCTTCCAAAGTTTTTCGAATTTGCAAATCAACAGAGGCTTGAGGTTTGGTAACCTTCTCCTCTTCCGGAAGATCAACTTTAATCAGTATGTTATTTCCCACCAGATCTGGTGCGTCGACATTCATTGTAATATTGGTGTTATCAGCCATCTGCTTGTATCTCGCTTACTAAATTTTGAATTTTTAATATTTTCTCAAGCATAGTTGAGTCAATTTGCCTTTCCTTAAAATCACCGACAATGTTCAACACCTTTCTTGTCGATTCCAACATTTCAGGGTCTTTTTTCATTTCCCTTCCACTTATAGACTCCTCTATAATTTGCTTGAGTCGACCGATTTCTTCGTTCAGATATATCTTAAGATCCAACCCGTTGTCTGAAAAAGAAGAAATGTATTTTGCCAACAATTGTTTTTGTTCTTGTAACAAGTCGCCTTCGTATTTATCATTAAACTTTTTCACAAAAGTTTTGTAGACCAAATCATCAATTGGCATCATTTCTGTCTTTTCTTTCAAACTTTCCACATCATTTATAACAGTTTGTTCCAATATGATACGCTTTTTCAATGGCATCTCATCACTAAAAATCTGTGCTATTGTAGCTAAATTTTTATAGTTTGGAACAAAGTTGGAAAACACGTCTTTGGACAAAATCTTGTTTATTTTATTAATCAAGTGGCTTTGTTCATTAAACAGACGCCCCTTGTCCAAAGCCTTATGTTGTTCCTTGGCTTCAAATAAGACTTTTTCAGCAACAATTGGACCGACCTCACCCAATTCCTGCAAAGCCTTATACAACTCTAACTCTTTTGCCAAATGAGTGTTGTTAGCAAAATGTTCCTTAATCATGAACACAATGGTAGCTTTCCTTTCAGCATCACCCCCAACAACAGCCTTGGTAAGTTCTCTAATCAAAGCTTCGTACAGAAAACCAGTATTTCTTTTTTTATTATGTTTTGTTTTTCTCATTCTCTAACTCTAATCCTTCAATTAATCGCTTCGTTTCGTTATTAATAGCAAAGATTTTATCTTCTTCTTTATAAGTAGTTTCTTGCTCTTTAGAAAGACCTTCAACCAAGTATTCATCATTTAAAGAAGATAGTTGCTGTAGTCCGGATAAACCTTTAAACAAATTTCGATCAGACGAACTAGCCACTTGGCTGCCCAACTCAGCACTATAGTGCCTCAATCTGGCCCCAGATGCCCTACTATCGATTGTTTCTGGCTTATAAGCCTTACCCTTTGATTTATCAAGTTGCCACCTTGGAGGGTTGTTCCACCCAGTATCAAAGTCTCTTTTAGCTGGGGGTGCTTCACCGCCTTCTGGAGGTGGTGCTGCCAACAAATCCCCTTCTTCTGGTGGTGGTGCCCCTTCTGGTGCCCCTTCTGCCGGTGGACCACCTTCAGGCGCCGGCATTCCTCCTTCCGGAGGCGCACCACCCATTTCTGGCGGCAACATTGGCCCAGCACCTGCCGGCCCTCCTCCAGCACCCGGCTCATTTCCAGGTAAACCAGCAGCCTCATTTGCTGCCATCTCTAATGCAGCATCAACTTTTCTGTCGTAATACATTTCACGTTGATTTCTGACGAACTCCTCTTCAGTCAGACCAAACATCTTTTCAGCAACCCACCTTCTACTGAAAAATCCTTCCAGAGCAGCCGATGCGGTATCGAACTTAACTCTCCAGTGTTCCAACTCTTGCAGTTCAGCAATTTTTGATGGATTGTTCAAGGAAAGGGTAAAAGATATAAGGTCATCATTCCGGAATCCAAGAGTATACAGGTGAATTGTTGCCACCTTTTCCAATTCTGAAATGATAGAACGTTGCAAGCGTTGTATAGTTCTAGCAAAACGAACATCTTTCTGTGCCAGGGTTGTTTTGTCTTCATCTGACCCCTCTGCTCTAGAAATATAGGAAGCAGGTACTTTTAATGCTGAGAATAACTTATCACGCAAATATCTTACATCGTCAATATCACCAGTGTAGGTTCCACCGGGCAAAGTTTCAATTCGAGTGCCAACATCGCCTCTAACGGGAACAAAATAATCCTCATCGATACTCATGGGATTATATCTCAAATCCACCCTACCAGAATCAGCATCAACAACCTGATTACGCTTCATCTGGCTCATAACTTTTTGCATATATTGTTCAATTTCTTGAGGATTGATATTTCCGACATCAACATAAAAAACACGACGTTCAGGAGATCTCACAATTCTATATGCCATCATCGCATCTTCGATCAGAGTAAGTTGTCTCCAAATTCTTCGGGCCGGCTCCAAAACAGAAGTTCCGTATGGTGCATATTTATCATTTCCCAAAATTCTAAAATGAGCAACTTGCCAATTTTCAAACGTTAGCCCTCCGGTGTTCCACTGGAACTGCACATAATTTGGGTTTGTCTTGTCTTCTCCTTCGAGCCTCTCTACTTCACTGGGAGGCAAGCCAATTACATTTTTAATGCCCAGATCTTGATCAATATCCAAATAGAGAAAAAAGTCTCCAAATTTACACATCGTTCGACACCAGCCAAACATGTTAAATTCTAGATTTAACACACTATGAAACAAGTTTTCTAGAATAGCCTTAATTTCGTCATTTTTGCATTGGATTCTAAGCAACTGGCGCATATCTGAAGATGTAGTCATCTCGTCGGCATATATATCCAAACTAGAAGCAATTTCTGGAGTATATTCCATTTGATCAAAGTCGACATATCGCTCTGAACGAGCATAATTCGCTTGCATATTTGATAGGATTTGAGAAAATGGGTTATATTCTGCTTTCTTAAATTGTTTGCCACTCGCAGATTGAAATTTATGTTTATCTAGATATCTTCGCCTAAGTTGTCGCGGTGTTTGCCTTCTCAAGTTAACGATTGGGCCAGAGAACAGGCGTGTTAATCTTTTAAATAACTTACTTTCTTTATTTTTCGGATTCTTACTTTGTTTAATCTTTATTGAGTCGTTAGCCATCTACCCTATCCTTTAAAAAGCCAAGAAAACTTTTCCATTTCCCTCTTTTTGGAACTCATGTCGGTTTTATCCATGATACCATAATCATATTCTTTTTTATAGCCTTTCATTCCGCCAACTTTAGTTTCCATTTTTGTATTTGACGAAACCATGGCACCAATAAATGCCTTCTTATACTCTATATCGCGTTGGTTTGCAACCAAAGCCGTATCTCTCACCCAGCACCCAATAGCCAAAGACATCACCAGATCGTCATTATAGCTTCTCATAGCCTCTGGTCGGCCATTATTCCATATAAATGTCTTCATCTCGTTCAATAGCCGCGCCGAATGTATGGTAAGTAGTTTATTTCTTATGAATTCTTCCAATTTCGCAATTATCAGTGGTCTTGTTTTCATAGAGGTTGTAAAACCCGGAACTGCATTAGATTTTGTTTCTGCCAACACCGGATCTATATATTCATGAGTTGATTTTATAGAATAATATACATTTGGATAAGCTGCAGCTATGAGCTTTTCAACTATCGAATATCCAATATTATTATTCTCAACCACTATCATACAATTACCGTACTCACGCCCAGCATTCAACAGTAAAGAGGCAAATATATCAGTATCCGGTTTTCCCTGATATTCTGCAACTATCTCCATGTTGTCAAGTTTTACAATATGATAAACGGAGTAGTCATTACCGTCGCCACGAGCAACATCTGCAGTTAACAAATATGTGCACTCTGGTTGGTACTCTTCCCAAATCCAAAAATTCCTATCAAAACCAGTTTTATATTTTGGCTCCATTACCTGATCACTTTCCATCCTCTGTATGTCATCTGAATGTATAACAGTTTCGCCAGAAGTGTTAAAGTTGCATTCTAGCTCTTGTGCAATTTGTCTGCGAGACATATTTTTAGTCTCTTTTTCAAACCATTCCGAATCTCTACTTGGATGTACATCCCAAGGCAATAAAGTGGGGTAAAAATCATTGTCGCCAGCTGCAGCTGCCACATATGTTTGATGAAACCAGTTGCCAACACCCTTTGGAGTAGAAAGCGCAATACAGCGACCACCAGTAGATAGTGTGGGGTACAAACCCGTCCAAAGCTCGTCCAAACCTTCGACGTGTGCAGCTTCGTCAATAACCAGTAACGACAACGCTTCAGAACGACCAGCATCAATAGAAGTTGAGGACGCCTTTATTTGAGACCCGTTAGAAAGTTCAAAAGAGGCTCTGTTATCAACAGTAATTGTTGTAATCCTAAGCCATGGCGGCAAGTTACGCATAACACTTTTCACTTTTCTCACAAGGTTTGCGGCAGTACCAAATTTAGTTGCCATTACAAGAATATTCTTGTCTCTGTGAAAAAGCATCATCCAAGTAACGTAGGCAGCTGTAATTGTAGATATACCAAGCTGACGAGCTTTCAATATGATATTAAAACGATGATCATTAAAATCACTTAAAAGTTGTGACTGAAAATCATACGTGTTAAATGGCACCAAGCCATGTAATGGGTGGGAGATTTTAGCATATGTGTTGATAAAGTAATTGGGGTCTTTACCACACCTTACTATTTCTTTAACAATTTCTTTTTTGGATGGTTGATAGGACATAACATTCTTTTTTACTTAGCCTTTGCAGTTACGTTCTTAGGTTTTTTGGCCCCGGGATGCTTGTCTTTTCCAGTTGCCAGAAATTTCTTAATCGCATCATCCACATTGTCTTTACTAGGCTCTGTGGGATCGTCCATTCCTTTAACACCGCCAATCTTATAGGTGCAAGTAGCTTGTAACCATGCGCGCACATTAGAAGTCCTTTGTACTATAATATCCACTTCACCCTCTTTTGTCAAAGTAAGTGCATTCCCCGTTATCTTCTTATATTCTTTCTTAAGAAACTTTACGGCATCATTGCAAGTGCTAGCAACGTCATTTTCAAACCCTTTATCATGAACTTCTTTAAGTTTAATCTCTGAATGATAACCAAGGATCATTTTATCTGCGCTAAAACGGACTTTGAAACCATCCATCATTCTACTATCAGTGATAGGATTATCTACCTCTCGTCTTAAACCAATTTTGATATGTTTGCCATCATCATCAAGCGCGCCATCATAAGCATTTGCTGCAGCTTGCGAGATTCCTTGGATAATTTCATATACAGTTGCCATTATTTATTCTCCTGTTTTTGACTCTCTGGTCTCCACCCTTTTTGCCATCTTTCTTCACGTCCTTCCACATATTGTATATAGCATTCATAACAACATTCGAACTTTGCCATATAAACATCATCAACGACTTTAAAAGAGTAATTACTACAAATAGGGCATTCTCTCTTTATATCTCTAGTAAATAGTTTTTTAGAAACAAAAAAGCCATTCGTTTCAATCTTCTCAGATTTCTCTTGAATATTCTTTTCTTTCTCGGAAAGTTTCTTTAGTTGGTCTTGATAATCTTTCTCTTTTTCTTCGTCCCAATTTGCTTTGGGGTTTTGAATGGCTTCTTTCCCATATTTTTGGGCTATAGCTTTTTCTACTTTGGCTATGTGGTTGGGATCGTCTTTCATTAATCTATTATAATCTATAATTGATTATATTTTAGCTATTTTTAATCCATTCCAACATATTCAATCACAATACTTAAAGTACCAACAGTAGAATTTGTAGTCCCATTGCCCGTGCCAGCATTGCATACATAAATATATTGGTCACTAGTGCCGTTTCTAATATTTCCGGTTGTTATAAGGTGGAACCAAGCATCTTTTAAATCACTAGCACTGGTGCCCAAAGAAATATTTGACGCACTAGTAGAATCAGTGCTGTATGTTGCGGAAGCATTCGCACCCAGCAACTCTGTCCCACTAGATATTGTGGAATCAACGCTCGTTCCGGAAGTGGCCGACATTTGAATACTGACTTCGTGGATAGCTAAATCAGATAAAGTTTTTACAACCGCAGATACATGGGTAATGATTGCTTTTGCAGGAATTTTAACTCCAGACAACTCTACAATAACGGAATTGGTGGTGTTGTTGGCATACCGAATATCCTGGTCCACTGCAATAATATGCCTACTTGAGCCAATAGATAACAAACCTTCCGGAGATGAAGTTCCGATTCCGATATTGCCAGTAGCGGTGATTCTCATTTGTTCTGACTGTGAAGCATCGCCATCAGTTGTATAAAACAGCAGATCAGCACCATTTTCACTTGCTGACCACAAAGCGTCAGTAAGAGCTTCAATTCTTGCTCCCACTGTAATTGTATTACTACCATCTTCGGCGCCGGCAAATTCAAGGACGCCGAGCCTATGGCCACTGGCCATTACGGCACCATCATTAGAACTAAGTCTTAAATTGCCGCCTTGTGTTGCACTGCTTGTTGTGGTATCTTGCACTTCAAGGTCGCCAACTAAAAGGTCGGTTGTAAATCTGCCGTTTCCTGTAACATCAAGAGTGTAAGAAGGGTTGGTAGTTACGATGCCAACCCTCTGCCCTTTAAGAGTTATATGGTTACTGCTGTCAACATGAAAATCAACTCTAGCATTACCTGCACCGTTCTGGATTTGGAAATTTGCTGAGTTTGAAGCATTATTGTCCATCTCAAAGATCAAATCCCCGGAGGATCCTTCGATTTCTAGACTACTTGAAGGGCTGGTCGTTCCAATGCCAACTTTGTCATCAAAATAAACCTCACCGGTGAATCTGCCGTTTCCTGCAACATCTAAAGCATAAGAAGGGCTAGTGTCCATT
>Ga0080013_1000141_pt1 | contig 99012 bp, 163 predicted proteins | sample ETNvirenome_6_85_FD_69236 | JGI IMG/M metagenome (GOLD analysis project Ga0080013, IMG submission 69236) | Marine viral communities from the Pacific Ocean - ETNP_6_85 (SPADES assembly) (version 2) | ecosystem: Environmental > Aquatic > Marine > Oceanic | place: Pacific Ocean | collected 2013-06-19
GAAGGCGACCTGTTAGGGTTTTAAAAACTATTTATATATTATGAACGAACTTGACCTATTAGTTGAAAATTACTTCACCGATTCTTTTGAAACCTCCGATCTTCTTCGGCTGGTTGAGCAGGTTATGAATGAGCAAACATTGCTACTGGAAGCCGAATTGGGCAAACCATTTGAGTATGTCGTAGTTCAAGTGGTGCGAGAAAAAGCGGGAGCAAAGCCTCTAGACGGAGGAGACTACGAAAAAGCCAAAGCCGGAGGGGAATTCCGAAACGCCATCTTCGGCGGCAAGAAAGGGACGAAGACATTAGAGCAATTGGCTGAGGAACTCTATGATATGGCATCCAAAGCCACTGACTCAAGGGGTGTCCCGATATTTTCGCAGGGAGACTTTCAAACAGCCAAAGTCACAGAAGTGGGAAAGCAGAAATACGGCGGAGGATCTACTAAGGTGGAGATTAAGTCAGATATTCAATTTGGAGATAAGACAATCTCTCTTAAGCTCCCAGGAGATGTTCAGGCTGGGTCTTCTGAGGGAACTACACAGGCGGAACAGCTATCTTTGGTATTGGAACAGTATATAGCTGACGCAAAAAACCAAGTAGCTAAGGAAGAGGCACTCCGCCTTAGAAAATTGATGGAAGAATCTGAAAAAGCGATTCTGGACCTCGCCAAAAGAAGATTCCTTGGTGGAGGGCCCCGAGGGCGTCAGGCGCAATTCCGCAAAGAAATCGCCGCCGCCAACAAAGCTGGAGTTGATCCCTCTCCCTTGGTACAGGCGTATATTAAAGAGGGAATAATGGACGCAACAGCGACATATCTTGACGATAGATACCGCTTTGACGCCGACGCTGCGTCAGAACAAGTCGGAGCAAAAGTAAATGATATCTTCCAGTCAAATGATGAGCTTTGGAGAAAGCTCGTTCACGAACTTCTGTCTGGCGCAATAGGATTTAAGAAAATCCCTGGAGCAGAAGCTCAATTTATTCTCAACCCTGGACACTTATTCGACTTGTCTGACGACAGGACGATTGATATATATGGCGATGCTCTAAGCCTAAGAGTGGCACTCAAGGGTGGAAGGGCAATTGGAATAGAGGCTATAGATATAATCAAAAAAGACTCAGCAGCAAAAGCGTCTTACAGGTGGGATATTAAAGCTGATCCGCTAGAGAAAGCTATCGCAGAAGAAAAGGCAGAAGCTGACGCCTTGCGTAACGACCTAATGAGTAGCTTCAGCGGACGCCTGAGCCAATTAGCCACACTCGGATTCGACGACCCAAAAACTGATTCCCCTATTCAAATGCGAGAAGAAGAGTCGCAAGAACAATCTTTGGATTTGGAAAATATGTTCGATAGAGCATACGATGATATTACGATAGACATAGTTGATAATTTTGAACAAGAACTCAAAGATTCGATAGACTGAGGTAAAATTGAAATCCCCATTACGCTATCCAGGCGGCAAAACCCGCGCTGTGAAGCATATACTTCCACACTTCCCAGAAGATGTTAAAGAAGTCTGTTCCCCGTTCTTAGGTGGCGGCTCAATAGAACTAGCACTAGCCGAGCAAGGTGTTCGGGTGTATGGCTACGACATCTTCCAGCCGCTGATTTGGTTTTGGCGGACACTAACTGGCAACCCCGAAGCTCTGGCTGATGAAGCAGATAGTCTACGCAAGCCGCACCCTGACTATGAAAATGGGCGAGGACTTTTAAAAGAAGACTTTATTAATATCCGAGAAGACTTAAAATCAGCAACACAATGTTCGCTTCAAAACGCAGCCAAGTTCTATGCTCTCAATCGCTCATCCTTTTCAGGTGCGACACTTAGTGGAGGCTGGTCAAAAAAAGCATCTTACGCAAGGTTTACCGACTCCTCTATTGAGAGAGTCAGAAAGTTCAAAGAACCAAAATTATATGTCGCTCCGCTTGATTTTAAGCAATCAATCGCAACACACCCAGAAACATTCCTTTATCTTGATCCCCCATATCTTTTGGGCAAAGACAAAGAAAATCTTTATGGAGCAAGCGGAGACACTCACAAAGGCTTTGACCATTTAGGTTTATCAAATCTTTTAAAAGAAAGAGGTGACTGGATTTTATCTTATAATAATTGTCCAGAAATCTTGAAACTATATGAGGGATATGATATTATATATCCTGACTGGAAGTATGGAATGTCCTCGGACAAGACTTCCAAAGAAGTGCTAATCATTAATAAGGGAAAAAAATGAGCAGAAAATATTGTTCCAATGAGGAACTCCAAAGAAAGATTCTACAGGGTGTTGAGACCCTCGCTAATAACGTCGCCACGACTCTTGGACCAAAGGGTCGGAATGTAATCCTACAGGAAAAGGGTAAACGCCCTATTATTACAAAGGATGGCGTGACGGTGGCAAAATTCGTTGAGTTCGACGATCACTTTATGAACGCTGGTGCCCAAATTATTAAACAGGCAGCAGAACAAACGAACTCCGATGCTGGTGATGGAACAACGACAACAACCATCCTTTGTCGTGCCATCCTCCAACACGCCCAGCGATATATTACCGCAGGCGTTTCCCCTGTAGAACTTAAGCGAGGGATTGACAAGGCGGTTACCACTGTTGTAGCAAATTTAGAATTGCAGTCAAGACCTATTTCCAGCCTGGAGGATATCAAACGCATCGCGACAATCTCAGCAAATGGTGATGAAGTAATTGGAAATCTTGTTGCAACCGCTGTCGATTCTGCTGGTAAAGATGGTGCAATCACGATTCAAGAAGCCCGCTCTGTTGAGACTTCTCTTGATCTTGTCGAAGGATTCCGACTTCAAGCTGGCTGGGCAGCCTCGGCTTTTGTCACTGATGAGCGTGCATCAGCAGCCCGCTATGACAAGCCGCTGCTTCTCGTTACTGATGAAAAGATTGAAACAGTAGACCAAATCCTGCCCGTGCTGGAGGTTGTAGCAAGGGAGGGTAGACCCCTTGTTATTTTTGCAGAAGAGGTTGAGGGGCAAGCACTCGCCGCTCTGATTATGAATACCGTTCGCGGCACGATGAAAGTGACCGCTGTTAAGGCTCCACGATATGGAGAAGAACGGAGAGGCATCTTGGAAGACCTTGCAACTTCAGTTGGAGCCACTTTTGTAAGCAGGCTTAGTGGAATGAAGGTACAAGAAACTAAATTGTCAGATCTGGGCTCGGCTAGTAAAATTGACATTGGCAGGTACCTGACGACAATCATGGGCGGTACGGGTGATGTTGATAATATTGAGAATCGTATTGAAACTCTCAAATCCCAGCTTGAGGACAACGAAAATCTTCATGAGTGTGAGCGCCTTCAAGACCGAATTACAAAGCTTGCATCTGGAGTCGCGGTCATCCGTGTTGGCGGTGCCACTGAAGTAGAGATGGTTGAGAAAAAGCATCGCATTGAAGACGCATTGGAAGCGGTTAAGTCAGCCCAGCAAGAAGGAATTGTTGCTGGAGGTGGGACAGCTTTAGTCCGCGCCAGTACAAATATTGAAGTTGAGGTTTCAAATGAAGAACAGCAATTGGGTGTTGAAATTATTAAAGGTGCGATCCAAGAGCCTCTAAAACAGATGGCAACTAACGCTGGCACCTCCCCTGACCTTACCGTCAGCAGAATTCTAAGTTCTGAAGATCACGAGGGTTGGGACTTTTCAACTGGTAACTTTGTAGACTTATTTGAAGCGGGCATCCTTGATCCGGCAAAGGTCACTCGCTGTGCTCTTCAAAACGCAGCCTCCGCAGCAGGCACACTATTGACCGCAAATTATGCGATTGTTCAGGACCAATAGTATACCAAGAACTATATATTATACATGGACCCTACAACTGAAACATTGATAGAGCTTAACGCTAAATTAGAGAGATTGATCAACGGGATTGATACGCTTCATGCCAATCAAGAGCGCATGGGCGATGACATCTCTAAGATTAAAGAAGCCGTGTACAACCCCGACTCAGGTCTGTATGCGAGACTTCGAGCACTTGAGCAGTGGAAAGAGAGCCAATCAAGAGTTCAGTGGCTTGTGACTTCCGGCGTCATCATGTTGATTGTTAAGATGCTTTGGGATACTATGATGGCGGGAGGGGTCGGATAGGAGGAAAATGGACTACTATTCTTCGTATAAAAAAACCCTTGTGCCGCGCATATCAAATGAAAAAATATTAGAACGCATTATTGCGTTAAAGCAAAACAGCAGCATTAGTCCAAATGTTTTTTCGTTTGTTTCTTCTCTCGCCGCTGGTTTTAAGAAATATGGTGGAGTAACTCAGAAACAATACGAGGCATTCTGTGATATAGAGGACAGCTATCTTCATACCGAGAGCAAAACTTCAGAATGGGCGAAACAATACAACGATAAACATCGCGAGATAGCACACATCTGTGCTCTTTACTATTGTGAAAACCCTCCTTATTATGGGGATCTTTCTTACCGCCTACTATATGATGAGGACTTTATCCCCACAGAACGACAATATAAAACTTTTACTGAAAACAAATACTCACTCAAAGTATTGGAGTCACACTATGCCAAGGCAAAATATAAAGTCAACGACTATGTTTCTTTGAGAAAGAACAACCCCACTCGAATCAGAGAAAATACAAACCTCTTTGTTGTTGTGCAAGTCGCTCCCGAGCCGGTAACAACGGCAGCAAGAGGAACAAAAAAATATAAGATACTACCTTTAGATAACAAAGAAACTTATATCGTTGAAGAGCGTTGGCTAAAAAACGCAAATAAAAGATAAAAAACATTTGACATACAGTTGTATATTTGTTATAATATAATATAAAATCGGAGAAAACAATGAACGTAACCCTTAACCTTATTACTGAGTTTGAAGATATCCCTAGTGAGGTGTCCCACATGCTAAAATTTGTCCAAGATGAATTAGCTTTCACCGCGAGACGAACAGCCAATGTTTCTGCCAAGCTCGCTCAAGAGGAGACCAATGCCACAGAGGCATTAGATCTTCTTCATAGTGTACGCCTTCAGATGGCAAAGATCGATACTCGCATGGAAGACTGCATGTCAATCCTCGGAGGCTATCAACATTATCTTGAGAACCCACCAGAAGAGCAACCTGAAGAAGTTGTAGAAGAGGAAGAAAATGAAGAGGGGTGATTTGGTTTACATCCCGTCTGAGGTTACTCTATATCGCTATAACGATAGCCAGGGTGTTTTATCAGATTATATTAAACTTGATAAACCATCATCGGCGGTTATACTCGATAGTGAGTATGAAACATGCTCTGTGCTCTTTAGAGGGCAGACTTGGTTTGCCAACAGCAGACACATATACCCGCTGAATAATGATGTCTTAACGGAGGAAGAAAATGGCAACAGTCAAATTGACCGAGCTTTTTAAGCAAAATAGATTTACGTCAAATGATAACAATTTTAATATGCGCCCAGTCTATGTTAATCCAGATTTTGTTGTGTGTTTGCGTGAAGACATTCAGACCTTGAAAATGCTACAGGAGGGTGATAACTCCCTCCCAGAAGGTTTGGACTCACGACACGAATTTACTAAACTACACATTAACAGCGGAAATAGCTCTTTTGATATTACAGTGGTGGGCTCCCCAGACACGGTAGAAGAAAAGCTTGCTGCATCTAAAAACACACTACTCAAGGGGTAGAAATGATTGAATGTTCTTTACGCGAATTCGGTGAATTCGGATCCGCTCTTCCAAACTATGGTAAAAGAAAAAGACAGGGAAAATATCATGGTTCAGATTTTTATGCTGTAGTATCCGGGTATGGTATTAAAAAGTGGGTGGTCGGCGTATATATTGACGTTGACTATAAACAATATGTGGATGAGTCCACAACCGAAGAAGAGGTTGTCCAGAGGTGTATTGAATTTCTTAATCAACCTCCTCCTCGAAAGAAGTATCAAAAGAAAAAATCACAACCGCTCTTTGGCAACATCGAAAAAGTACCACTTCGATTCAACTTTAAAGAGGATGGCGATGGCACTTTTATTGAAGCGCTCTTGGTAACCGACCAAAAGAAAAATAAGAAGTTTTGGGGTGCAGGCGGTATCGGCACCACTAAAAGAAAGCGTGGCAGACCACGAAAGGACGAACAATAATGACAGAAGAAATACTTCAAGCAGCGATCTTGAAACTGCGATCAAAGGCGCTCGAACAATACGGGATCATTAAAGATGTTTATCACCGCCCTGCCACAACAGAGAGTGTAGATAAAATCGCACAGCATGCTTTAGCTCTTGCACAGATTGAAGGCGCTATTATTACTTTGCAACAATATTCTGGAAACTTGGCAAAACAAACTGAAGCAGAGGCTGTTTCTAACACGCCTGAAGAACCTGAAGAGGAGCCAAAACAAATAAGTGGCGAAGAGATTTTGAAGCGCTCTGCCACAGCCCGCAAGGCGCAGGCTGCCAGTAAGATTAAGCGCCGCACAAAAAAGAAGGAAGAACAATGAGTAGTCGCTCCCCCTGGCGAAAAGATTTAATGTTTTCCAGCACCAAACAAGACTGGGCAACACCGCAAGATTTTTTTGATAAAGTCAACGAACAGCTTGGTCCATTTACTTTGGACGCCTGCGCTTCAGAACAAAACGCAAAGTGCAGTAAGTATTTCACTGTCAACGATGATGGTCTATCGCAGGACTGGTATGGCAACAATGTCTTTGTCAACCCTCCATATGGACGAGGAATTGATAGATGGATTAAGAAGGCATACGAGGAATCAAAAAAGAATAGAACCCGAGTTGTTATGCTTATCCCTGCTCGCACTGACACCAAATATTGGCACGAATATGTGATGAAGGCACACATGATCCACTTTGTAAAGGGTCGTTTAAAGTTTGGCGGCTCAGAGAATGCAGCACCTTTTCCTTCTGCCGTTATTGTTTTCGGCAGCCAATGGAGCACAACCGCTCCAACCGAAACACCCAAAGCTTATACAATGGAGCGATAATGATTTGGACAGCAATTACATACAGCACGGCAAATGAAAAGATTGAGTGCCAGGTCTTTGAGGGACCAATGGACTTTAATAAGGCTTATGGCACCATTGCATCAGAGACCAATGGCATTGTTCTGTCTCTCATCAAGGGCAACCATAAGGGGGCTGCTTACATTCCCCAGGTTGACCTTAAGCTAACCCGAGCACAATATCGGGGAGAATTTTAACTTTTTTTAAAAAAACCCTTGACAATTATTCTGTGGTGATTACATTATAGATATCCCAAAGAAAGGGCTATACAAGAAGAAATAAAATGTTAACAGAAATCTCCTCCTTTGCCTGTTCCTCGTTTCGCCAACCCTGGCGTCTTCCAGAAGGGATTGATACAGAGAATATCACCGCTGCTTATGAAAACGATATTCTATCACTTTCAGTCCCTACCGCTGATGCTGCAACTTATACTCACACTATCGAAGTTGAGTGAGTTAAGAAAATAAGTTCAGCATTACTTAAGGGGCATCAGTAAATGGTGCCTCTTTTTGTATGTTTAAAGACTATTTATAGTGTTCGGAGTACCCTTTAAATGAAATCAGATTATACAAACAACTGGCGCAAGTTTATAAATCGCCAACAAAGCTCAAATCAACGCAAGAGCATGAAGGATATGCTTTGGGAGCGCAAAGACAACTGGAAAGTTGATCGCCTCATTTATGAACGCGCTTTACTTGAGGGCAGAAAAGAAGATGTCCTCAAAAAATACCCACAATATGCCAACCAAATTGAGAACTATTTTACAGGAGAGAATGATCCGTCAGGAAATAATAAATATCTCTCCAAGATGGTAAAGTTGCTTCACACCGGACTTCAAAACTGGAAGAAACGCATGGACGCGGTTCAGGGCACGCCAGTCCAAATGCAGATTGATGCAGAGACGAACATCGAGGCAGAAAAAATAAAGATTGCTGTCCGCGACTTTCATAAACTAAACAAGTATATGCCCGCCGCTCAAGGCGGAAGAGATCTTAACTCTTACAAAACTATTGGTGATATTAATCAAGCTCTCGACAACGCACAATCGGTTGCTCAAAGGAAAGAGTTGGAAAAAATTCACAAAGAAAAGGTCCGAGGAGACGCACATAGAATTTATCAAGACAAAACAACTCTCGTTGTTCGCCCGTATTCAGAAGAAGCTTCCTGTTATTATGGACAAGGAACCCAGTGGTGCATCGCAGCAACAAACAGCCGCAACTATTGGGATGATTATGCAAACGACCAAGGCGCTGTATTTTTCTTTATCTTGGATAAAGATGCACAACTAAGAGAAGATGAGAGGGATAAAGTTGCTCTTGTATACAACACGAACCACGACGAATCCGAGTTCCCTATGGACGCCTACGACACGGTTGACGATCAACTTGATTCAAGCGATATTACTGGTTACTGGGACGATGCCTGGAGTGAAGAGAAGATTAGTGATGTCTTCAACGCCATTCAGCAAAGCCTTAATGAAGATCCACCTGAAGCCGGTGTTAACTTACAGGAGGCAGTAGAAGAGCTTGAAGAATATGCCAGGAGAGAATTTGCGAGTTCAGAGGCTGAGAACAACATTGGCGTCAGCCTTGAAGTAGATTATGAGGACACTGGGATTTATGCATACGGAACTGTTTATTATGAATTTGCGCTTAATGATAAGCGAAACCCTCGCGACATCGACCTTGATGAAGACGAGGCATGGAAAGAGGAAGAAATACGAGAAGCCATGGGCGAAGTTTTATCACAAGACTTTGAAGAAGCTGATATAGAATTTGATGCCTCCTTCGTCAAAATCAGGCTCGATACGAATTGTTCAGATTGCTACGGCGGAGAGAGTCGAGAAGCAAGGGAACGAGCGGTAGAAGGCGTTCGCGATTTTATTGATGGAATGGTGAATAGCTACGCCGATGACTATAAAAAAGAAAAAGAAGAACTTCGCAGGACGCTCGTTGATCGAGAAGTCCTTGGACCCTCCGAGTGGGACTTTAAGAAGAGAGATATAAAAGCTGAAGTAGAGAAGCTGCCACACTTTACATCTCGCGACTTAGGCGACCTTATCCTGTTTGAGCTTGTTGAGGAAGGCACCTCTGCCCCCATAATAGGAAAGATGGATAACAAAAAAGAACAATTATATACAATATTCGCGGCAAATTCTGTCACAGACAGGGGTTATAACTCTAAGAACTTTAACACCGCCCTCCGCATAAAGTTAGACAAATACTTCCACGAGGCAAAAGCCGCAGCCGCTCAACAAATGTCCCTTCCTCTTGGTGACAAGTATGAGAAACCAGAAGACGCTCCTTGGAATCCCTATTCCTTTGATATATACCTTGTTCCCGACATCAACGGAGAAACACGAATGAAACTACAATACCCTATCGGTGAGGGAAGAATACCTTCTTATTATCTTGGGGCTTTGAAGTCTCTTAACGACAACTACGATCAGATTGTTAAGTCAGCAAGGGAAGTCTTTGAAGAGATAATGGGTAAACAAAAAGCCAAGGACGCGAAAAAGGACGAAGAGGTTTACAGCGGAAAGGCGGCAATGGAACTTATCAGATTAACTGATCAAGCCATTCTCGCTTCTGGAATGAACGACGAGCGTCGAGAAGCAAACGTCGCGGTGCTTAAGTGGTTCCAAGAGAATTTTGAAAAGATGACACCAATCGAGCGAAAAGCTGCCACAACCTACTTGGCAAAAATGAGACAAAACATCACCAACGGGATGAGTAGGGATAATATCATTGAGCCCGGAAACGGCGTCCCACGAAAGTTTGAAGAGGAAGTAAGAAGTAAGATGGAGGACATCGGCGCTTCAGTCACGAGGCAAGGTGAATACAAGTGGAGCGGCAAGCGAGACGACTTGGTTGAAAGCATTCGCAACAGAGTTCGCCAAGTAATCGCGGAGAACTTAGAGAAATGAAACTCCTATTTGAAAATTGGCGAGGGTATTTGTTAGAATCTGTTGAATATCTTAAACATATATCTGCGACACCTTGGAGTTCCCAAGCGGCTAAAGGCGAATGGGTCGAAGAAGTTAATTCGTCTTTGGAAAAAGGCGACGACTACATTGGACAGCGTTGGCCAGGATTAAACAGAAAAGTTATAGAAAAACATTATCCATTTTTTCTAACGGCAGAAGATTTTGCCGAAGCTTTGGTGAATGCCCCTATAGAAAACTTATCTCCTTCTGAAATGAAAAATATACATAATCACGCACAAGTTTATAATATTATTGAAATGTACGAAAATGATAAGACACCTGAAGAAATTTATGGTGCAATGTATGAATTTTTCAAAGGGCATACAACTGATCCAAGTGCATCTGGAAAAACTTATGCCAAAGAGTCTAGCTACCAGAGGTGGGTAAAACACTTTAAAGAACAAGACAAAGTAGACAAGCCACCGATAGTTTTACAATTACCTGATGGTAAATTGGCTCATATTGGTGGTCAAACACGACAGACAGGTGCCTTAACTAATCAAAAGATAATCCCTTATGCTGTCCTCGCGCCAATTAAAGGAGAATCAGATGAAACTCCTACTTGAAAATTGGCGAGAATACTTGAGAGAAGAACAAGGATCTTCAGTTATTGCCCACTTGGTGGGACAAGCTGGTTCTGGCAAAACATATTTTATTGAAAACACTCTGCGTAAAAAGTATCCAGAGATTGTCGCAAAGGACTTGGACGATTTTGATGATGAAGCAGATGCAGTAGTGGGGGGCGACAAATCATGGCGACAATCTGGAGACTCCAGCCAAGTCGATCAGAAGCTTGCCAGAAAACATTTTAATGAAGTTCAAAGTTTGTTAGATCAGTTTATATCTGAAAACAGCGATAAAAAGATATTTTTAGCGGGAATGAGTGTTTTTCCGTGGGTTCAGGGGAACAACGAGCTTGATGTTGGTAATCCGCAAATGAAAATTTATTTAAATAGAGGGACTCCAGAAGAGGTGGCGAAGGATAGAATTGAGAGAGATGTAAAAAAAGGATTATATAGAGATAAGAAGCCAACACAAGAAGATCTCCAACGTGACATTAAAGTGGCTAAAGAAGAAAAGGCACAATTATTAAGCGCGGGCTATAAGACAGCAACTGAAGATGAAATTGTAAAAGCAGTCGATGCTATAATGCAGGGAGAACCAAGTGAAACTCCTACTTGAAAATTGGCGAGGGTATTTGGCAGAAATCTCAATGGAGGATTTGAAGGCTTTTGGTGAAAAATTCAAAAACAGCGATAATGTTGAAAAGCTCGCAGCGCGTCTTGCCGAGTTGGGATGGGATGCAAATGCCATCAAGCATCATAAAGAAGAGAAACCTCCTTACGCAGAAATAAGACATATCATCTTAAACTTGGGCAATTATGAAGCTCCACAAAGCGCAGAGATGATTTCGTCAGACAAAATGGTTGTGGATGATGAATCAATGCGAGAGAGGGAACAAAGATATCAAGACTACAAGTCAGGCAAGATAGACAGATACTTCCGCGACAGCGACTATGATCCAGATAAAATAGACTTTAGCAAAGTTTCACCTGTTACTTTAGTGCAGCAGCCGAATGGTTCATTGGAAGTTGCAGATGGAATGCATCGGGTATTTCTAGCGAAGAAGACAAACGCAGAGTTGCCTGCATGGGTGATAAGATTAAAATGAAACTACTATTTGAAAATTGGCGAGAGTGTTTAAATGTTTGAATATATAAAACATCGACAGAGGTTATTGGAAAAAAAGTGGGAAGAAGAAGAAAAGAGAATAGCAGAGGAGGCTGAGAGAGAAGAGGCACGAATTGCCCAAGCCCAAGCCCAAGCTCGCCGCAAAAAACTTCTTATAGAACTACAGGAAGATAATCGTATTCGTCAGAAACGAATTGAGGCACAAGAGCAACAAGCAGAAGAAAAATGGGATAAACATTTTGATAACTTGCTATCTGATATAAAAGACCAATTCCAAAAAAACAATAATAATAAGATAGATGAGATAAAGGTTATAATTAAAACTCGCCAACCCTCTCTTCAAGAGCTTGATTGGGAAAATTGGTTGACCGATCCTCTCAATCAAAGACTGGCTGTTTTAGATTTTGAACATGCGATAGAATTATTTAAGCGAGACAACCTGCTGGCAAGACGGCGACGACCCACTCGTGGCAAGGCAAAAAGTCTGATCAATTATGCATTAACATTTACAGGTGATACGGCTGCTGATGCAAGATTTGATTATGTATCAACTACATTTAATCCTGATTCATATGATGGTGCAGGAACTGGACTTAATCGTGGATTTACTGTTTCTTATTGGGTTAAGCCACTTGAAGTGGTTGGTAGTACTTTTTTTGCTTTTGGTAAAAGATCTCAAACTAATGGTAGATTTCAGTTTGGTATTAAAAATTCAACTAAGGTTGATATTGGCATTGGTTCAACAGAAAAAGATGATAATAATGTCAATCACGGAATGGAAGTGGGCACTTGGTATCATTTTGCAGTAACATATGGTGGTGACAACGATGTTGGTGGTGATAGACAGGTCCATGTATATTTAAATGGAACTGAATTGTTAAAAACTGGAGCTTCTGGTGGTGGTATGGGAACTGCAAATTGGGATTCAGGTAAGCAGAATTGTGATGAGGGTTGCGATGATGCTGCTAATGCTGCAAGTTATCTTTACTTCGGAGGTCGTAGTGCTTTTCAAGATCTTGATAATCCATATAATCAGGGTTGGGCTTGTAGCCTTAGTGAAGTAGCTATTTATAATGTAGAAAAAGATGAAGATGGTACTTTTGCTAACGAAGTGTATAATGGTGGTACTAATTATGACCATAGAGGTAATAGTGGTCTTGTAGGATATTGGAAATTTAATGAAGGTAGTGGCACTACAGTTAAAGATTATGGTCCATATGAAAAACACGGAACACTAACTTCAGATGCAGAAAATGGCTCAGGAGTACCAACTTGGGGAACAGCACCAACAGGATACGGCAAATAATGAAACTCCTATTTGAAAATTGGCGGAAGTATGTAGCCGAAGCAACTACGCTTGATCCCGAAGTAAAGCAAGGCTTCAAGCAAGCTATTTTAGATTCAAATTTTTGGACTCAGCCAAATACGGAAGACGATGTAGACGAGGTTGGCGACACCGCTAACATGGTTTCGCCTGCCAGCGAAGCTCTTATGTCTGCTCTTAACACCAAGGCTGAAGAGCTTGGCACAGATTTAAACTTTGTTATTACGGTGACCACTGAAGAAGGCTACGAGCTTGCGCCCGATGACCAGTATGGAGGATATCCCAACAACTGGATGATGCAAGGGCAGTATCGTGGACCGCAAGATGGTCTGCACACTATTTGGGTTGAGCTTCGCCCCATTTCAGAAGAATACAATATGGACGACCTCAACGCTGGAGAGCTTGCTATGAAAATATCAACAACAATTAACCATGAGTTGGTACACTACAACCAATTAAAGAAGCAGGCAGCAAACAAGGGTGTTTCCGATGAAGAAGCATTTGAACAGATGATGAAAGACCCCAAGCAAATATCTAAGTCAGGCGAATATGGCGACTATATCAGCCGACACATAGAAGTAGACGCCTTTGCTCATGAGGCAGCGGAGGATTTGTTGAGCAGATATTCTGCCGAGGAAGCTTTAAATAAAATTAAGCGCAAAGAAACTGGATCTTCAAGAATTGTTGCTGATTATATAAAAGAGCTTGGTGACAATCCGAAAGAGATAAGAAAGTTCTGGAAAAAACTATATACTCAGATAATGGATCAATCGCAATGAAACTCCTACTTGAACAATGGCGAGAGTATTTGAATGAGAGTTATTATCACATCACTCGCTCAGAAAATGTTCCACTTATTATGAAAGGTGGTTTGATACCATCAAAGCCCGATGACATGCAAGATGTTGAAGGCATTTATTTGTTTAAAAGCGTCATAGACGCCGAAGACGCTCTTATGAATTGGCTTGGAGATAGGTTTGGTGAAGAAGAAAAACTAACTTTGTTAAAAGTTGATCCTCGCGGTGTTGGCGAAGTTGATAATTCTGCTGCTGGTTATGAAGTGGTGTCTACATCGAAAATCGATCCGCAGTTTATCTCGGTAGAGCAAGGGGGCATATAAATGAAACTCCTACTTGAAAATTGGCGAGGGTATTTGAAAGAGGATGAAGGCGAAACTTTTTATCACTTTAGCAATAAAAAGTTTGATGAATTTAACCTTGAAGACGCATCGGATAGCGCAATATGGGGGAAAGGAGTTTATCTTTCTGACAACCCTGACGATTTGAGCGGCTGGGGAAAAGAAGACAGAAGCCATGGATTTTTATACAAGGTGGAGATAAAAACTGATCAGAAAAATATTATAGATATGACACAGCCGATCACCCCAGAAACATATGAAAGGATTGAGGAACATCTTGGAAGACCTCTCGCTGATATAACCAAAGAGGATGGAATATTTCCTTTTAATACTTTGGATAAAAAATATGGATCTGTAGCAAACGCAATGCGAGAAATGGGCTTTGAAGTTTTAAAACACCCGTCACCGGGCGCTCATCAAGGAAGTCATTATTTAGTTGTCAATCCCGAGGTTATAAATATTTTAGAGGAGCCGCGTGCAATATGAAACTCCTACTTGAAAATTGGCGAGAGTATTTGAAAGAGTCAGAAGGCTTTGTAGAAATAGACGACTACCATACAATGGGTCAGTCATCGGCAGAGTATCACCCAGCGTGGGATTATGCCCCAAACGAAGACCCCAGCCTATTGTCTATGGAGGCTTATGAGGAGGCGTTCCCGCCAGCACAAGACCTTGCGAAAAAACTTGGGATGGGCTCTATCTCTCTTGCTTTTATTGAGGGCGACGGCGTAGACAATCATGTGGCTCGCTACATCAACGGAACATCCCAATCTCCTGTTATTGTTTTGGCGGACAAAGTAGAAGACCAATCCGAAGCCATCCTCACTTTGTTCCACGAACTCGGTCATGCCTATGTAGATGCGGCAGGTGCGGAAATAGAGAACGAAGAGGAAGTGGTTGAGGAATTCGCCCAGATGGCTTTTGGACAAGGAGCAGAGAAAGCGATAGCCTATCTGGATGGAGTTATAGCGGAACAATGAAACTCCTATTTGAAAATTGGCGAGGATATTTAAATGAAAATGTATTTTATGTTAATGCTGCTCAACTTCTTCCCGCAGAGGAACTGGGACACGGCAAGCACGACGAGGGATACGATGTAGAGCAAGCAGTTGCAGAAAAGATGCAACAGATACAGCAGGGGAATCTTAATCCCATAGAAGTCTGTAATCAAAAGCCCGTTAATCCATATCGTTTGGCTGATAAGCCGATGGAAAAGAGTGGACAAGCAGAACCATTCTATTATGTATTAGATGGACACCATCGTTTAGAAGCGATTAATAGGCTGGGTATTGATAAGGTGCCGGTTTATTTGACAAAGAAGGAGACAAGATGAAACTCCTACTTGAAAATTGGCGCAAGTTTATGTCCGAGGATGTAGATCCGAAGATGAAGAAATACTTAAAGAAGCATCCGTATATGGAGCCCGATGGTCTTCAAGAGGGCAAGAAAGTTAAAATATTTAGAGCACAGCCTGCCTTCACAAAAGTAATCAGAACAAACGATTACATCACAATGTCAAGGAAGTTCGCTGGCGACCACGCGGTTACATCAGCAGTTTATAACGAAGAACCCTTCTATGTTGTCTATGCGTTTGTGGATGAGAGCGACATTAAAGAGGCTGATAATCCAGGCGAATACCTATATATTGGAGAGCCCTTTGAAGCAAAGCCATCACAAATGGCAACGCCCGAGGGAGACTTAAGTTTTCTCCGGGGCAGGTTCAACGAAGAATCAGAGTTCCAAACAAAAATGAAAAAGAACTTACCAGCGGAACTTGACTTTCTTTTGAACAAGGGTCCGAACAATAAGAAAGAAGGTCCAGGCGTGAAGAATCCAAAGAACCCAAAGTTCAAAAGCGCACCGCCTGGAGCCGAGGGGGGATGAGAGAATGGTTAAAAGATATGGAACAATTTTTGTGTATGTTTTAGGAATAATAATATTATTATTTTTAGCTTGTGCTCCAAAACAAGCCGAGATGCCAAAACAATATACACCACCTAAACTCTCCGATGAAGACCTTGAGGTTGAGGAAGATATTGGAATGATTGAGGACTTAGAAGACCTCGATACAGCCGAACCAAAAGCCGAAGAAAATGAGTAAAACAAAAAATGGCTTCCGTGATTTCTTCCACATACTTATTGGAGTGAATATTGGACACGTTATTTTTGGTGCAGCCATGGGATCTCAAGAATTAGTTCTTACAGGTGGCTTATCCATAGTGGCGTGCAGACTCGCCATTTACGCTAAGGAGAAATCAAATGAGCAGTAATGAGTTATGTCCCTGTTGCGGCAACGCAATGGAAGATAGTCAGGAGTGCCAATTTTGTGGCCACTGTGAATACGGAGAAGAACCAAAGGTCAGCTTTTGGAATGCACATCTTCGAGAGGTGAATGAATCTTATTTTCAACATGCACTGGTGGCTTTGTCGCTATCTCTAAGGCTCGCAGTTTCAGCCGTGGCTCAGGCTGCCCATGCCCTGCTGCCGTTTGTAAAGCCTCCGTTTGGCACAGATGTTTGTTCTATGATCGAATACATGGAGCGTAAAAAGCCTGAGTTCCGTGCTCAGTGTAATAAGGAATAATCCATTTCTCGTAACTATTTATATGTGTGAAACTCTTAATTGAAAATTGGCGGAAGTTTGTTCATGAGGCGAAACAACTTGTTTGCCCCAAGCCTACACAGGATCTTGAGCTAAACACCAAGAACCGCAACGCTGCTATTAAAGCAGAGCACATCCAATACGGACCTCTTAATCTTGAGGACGAGCAATACTGGGACAGAGCCGCAGAGCACTGGAACACCGAGCCAGAGGTTGCTAAGAAGTCCCGTTGTGGAAACTGTGTAGCGTTTGATATCTCTCCTCGTATGTTGGAGTGTATGCCAGGACCAACCTCGGAGCCGATTGAGGACGACGAGGGTAACTTGGGATACTGCTGGATGCACCACTTCAAGTGTCACTCCGCAAGATCTTGCTTTACTTGGGCAGCCGGTGGACCAATTGATGAGGACAAAGTTTCATATGAATGGCAGGAAAAAGGCGAGCAATGAGCAATTACTTAGATAAATGGAATGAGTTTTTGGAAGAGGATGATGTCCGCGACACCTACGATGATGAGGTTGAGAAGCGCAACGAGAAGTCTCGCAAGCAAGGCGCAGAGAAAATGGGTCTTGAAGAGCGCTGCCAGAAAGGTTACAAAACTCACCCCACCCAAAAGGCAAAGAAAATGTATGGCAAGACATACAGAAATTGTATTAAGGCAGAGGGCGAGGAGTTAGAAGAAAAGAAAGACGACCGCTGCACCCGTATCGCCAAGCGTAAGTATGACGTTTGGCCATCTGCCTATGCTTCCGGCGCTGTTGTCAAGTGTCGGCAAGGTAAAATCTGGAAGGGCGTTACAGAAGCGGAGGAAGAACTTGACGAGGATCTACGCAAGTGGTTCGGTCGCAAGGGCGAGAAAGGAAGCACGGGCGGCTGGGTTGATTGCAATGCTCCTGATGGCGATGGTGGCTATAAAGAATGTGCCCAAGGTGATAGAAAGAAAAAACCTGCTTGTCGTCCAACACCATCTGCCTGTAAAGATCCCGGCAAAGGTAAGAAGTGGGGAAAGAAAGCAGCAAAAGAGGCATTAGATATGAAAATTACCAAAGAAGAATTAGAACAAATTATCTTTCAGGAAACAAGAGAAGTTTACTACGAGAACTTTATTTTTCCCTATTTGACTGAGGCGTTCTTAGAAGACAGCACGCCCGTCTGCACCGCTTGTCTCTACGAACTGTTGGACGAGGCATCATGTGATTGCCCCGATTTAGTTTATGAAGCAGAGTATCAAGGTCGCAAGGTCACTCTAAATAAGCCCACCAGAGGTGATGTTAAAAAGTTCAAGGTGTATGTTAAGGATCCAAAGACTGGAAATGTTAAGAAAGTTAACTTTGGTCACGGAGGCTCCAGTGCTAAATCTAAGGGTGAGAAGACAATGAAGATTCGCAAGAGTAATCCAAAAGCTCGTAAATCATTTAGGGCACGACACAATTGCGACAACCCAGGACCAAAGACAAAGGCACGCTACTGGTCTTGTAAGAAGTGGTGATGAAACTCCTACTTGAAAATTGGCGAGGATATATGACAGAGGCAAAAGATTCAGAGAAAGTATCCAAAGCCGTTATAATTAAAGAGGACGGAGCACTTTTACTTCTGCGTTCGAAAGGCGAGAAGTTCCCCGGTAAGTGGGATCTTCCAGGTGGGCACATCCATGTGGGCGAGGATCCAAAGGATGGATTAATCCGCGAGGTCAAAGAAGAAACAGGCATCACGCTGCAAGAGCCAATTGAAAAGCTGTATGTGGAAGGTAACATGACTTTCTATAGAGCACAGATGCCAGATGAGAAAATAATCCTCAGTCACGAGCATGACGATCATAAATTTGTGACGAGCGACAACATCCCCGAGAACATTTCAGGCAAATTTTCAAGAGCAATAAAAAAAGCGCTTTAGACTAAAATGGTGATAGTTACTACAGGGAGGTAGCCTGTGGATGACAAAATTATTTTCATTACTATTGGCTACGGGGTTACTTTTTTCGGGATGCGAGGTCTCACACACTGAAAATGAAGCAACCGTGTTGCCAACGCACGCAACAAGTTTAGACAACAACACAACAGAGATCAGCATCTCTGTACCAGAGGAGCTACATGAGCCAGCGTGGGGCGCTCGTAGCATTAAGAGGATCGCGGACAAGACACGACTCGCCGTCGTTGAGGTTCACAATCCATACCGAGGTGTAAGAGGAACCGGCACCTATTTCGAGTTTCAGGGGTATCACATTGTGCTCACTGCTGCTCATGTTTTAACTGGTGCCGATGTTATGGAGATTCGTGCTCCAGGTGGAGAAAGCACCCGTGGTTTAGTTGTAATGGCTGATAGCAGGTCGCCCAATGATCTTGCGGTACTCGTAGTCAGAGAGCAGTTAATGACACGAGTTCCAATGAAGTTAAAGCTTCGCGAGAAAATTCACGATGCCATCGGGGAAGATGTGGTTTATACAGGCGACCCAGGTCACCATAGGCAGCTTACCATCTTTGGAAATGTTAGCGGGATTCAAGATGATGGGAGCATTATTATGCACTCTTACGCTTGGCCAGGTGCTTCTGGATCCTCCGTGTTTGATTCAAAAGGAAGGCTTGTTGGCATTTTGAAGGCGGTTGATGTCAATCGCAGTCGCATGTCTCCATTCCCACAGATCACTGAGGATATGGTCTGGTTATCTCCGGGTTGGCTGCTCAACCTTGAAGACTTGAAAAAGATCTTGACCATTTACGAGCTAATGTTAGAGCTTGAGAGGGGGGAGGAAAAATGATACGCACCGCCTTGTTATGGATATTTAGTGTCTTTGCAATGGTGGGGTGTAGTACAGATTACTCCATCATTGGTGAGGTTGGAAAAGAATATATCTTCATTGAAGTACCAGGAGAAGATCCGATTGAAGATATTTGGGTTGATTCGTTTGTACAACCTGCTTCAACAAATGGTGTTGATATACTTTGGGTTATTGATAGATCCTGCTCCATGAGGGATGAGGAGCCGTTGCTACTTAGTGGAATTGATACGATGATGAACTCGTTGCCAGCAGCAGGCTGGCGATTAAATATGATCTCCAACTCTCCGCCACATGTTATTCATGATGCCCAGTTTCCGTTAGTTCCAGGCGATACACCTTCCGATGCTCAGGCGATGTACAACAATATGTCATCGGGCGTTTATGAAGAAGGTTTTGATGCGGTTGAAACTTACATAACCATGAATTCATATGCTGGTCAGTGGATGAGAAGCGACGTACCTCTTTTGGTTGTGTTCGTGTCGGACGAAGAGGACCAAAGTGGACAAACACCAACTGAATTTGTTGACTGGTATTCTGGTTTGAGACCAAATGTATATTTAGCCAGCATCGTTCATGTTGATCCTGCTGAATCTTTGTGCGCTCCCTCTCATTATGATGTGGGCTATGATTCTATTGAGGCAACGAATCTGCTTGGCGGTGTCGTCGTAGATATTTGCTCTGAAGATTGGGCACCGGGAGTTACAGATGCGTCCATTCAGATTCAACCATATGAGGAATATGAACTGACAAAGAAGCCAACTGATGTGGATGATATTTTTGTTTTTATTGATGGTGTTCCAAATCATGATTGGTATTACAATCGAACTGACAATACTGTTTACTTCACAATTATTCCTGATGCTCAAGAATTAGTTGAGATTGCATATCCATACTTGCCACTGGAACTGGAGATTGAACATTTGCCGGAGATGCCAAAAAATTAAAGGGGGGCCATATTGTGGATAAAGATGGACGCCCACACTTAAAATTAATAGTAACCGAGAAAAAAGAAGCTGTCTCTCAAGAAATAGATATGCACCACTATGCTCATGATCCAAAACATAACTACGACTTAGACATGCCAAAGAGCGAACTGACTATGCTGATAGTCGCTGGGCTCTTACTTGGCACCCTTTTTGGCATAGTTGTTATCGGAGTCTTATGGGGAGGTCTCTCGCTATTATGAACGAGTTTGACGATGGGATGAGGAATTGGAACAACAAGTGCCCGAAATGTGCATCCAGAATCCATTTTAGCTTGCGAGACGGACGCCTTGGTGCCTCCGCACACGCTCATTGCGGCAACAGCTTGAAAGCAACTAGACTTATAGAAATTGATAAGGTTAGAGATGGTACAATAAAATTATGTGAGTGGGAAGGCGAGGCAGTCCGTATGTGGGATGGCAGCGTCAGGTTTAGAGAAAAGGATGGGAGGTATTTATTCGAATGGCAGTGAAGTGGCTAACATATATCGCAGCATTTTTAGTGACAGCATGTGCGCCGTCGATAGTAACTGATATTGGTATTGAGACCGGCGAGCAAGTAGAGTGTGGATACAATATTGGTGATATCCTTTGTGATATTCAGCTAATGGACCAACACGGAGACGACTGGAGCCTCTATAATAATAGCGCCAAGGTAACAATCATTGATTTATCTGTCATGTGGTGTGCCCCCTGTCAAGCCGCTGCAACCGTGGCAGAAGACATTGTTAATTCTTATAGCGATGATGATGTACAATGGGTGACAATTTTAATAGAAGATAGTCAAGGCAACGCGCCAGACTTGGATGATTTACAGGCGTGGGCTTCAACTTATCACGGCTCCTCTCCTATCGTTGCAGGCGATAGAAGTCTAATAGATATATCTGGGGAGAATGGCTTCCCCTTGACCTCTTGGCCAACATTTCTTGTAATAGACGAGGATGCAACTATTTGGTGGATGCTCAAGGGCTGGAGCGAACAAATGATTAGAGACATGATCGAAGATGTTTTAGCAAGATAATGAATAATACATTTTAAAAAGTGCTAAACATGTTGTAAAATATACATATAGGTATGATACCTATCGGGACATTACTTCGCTTAGAAGAAAGGTTTCACACCTATCAGATGATTGTGCTCGCACGATTCCCTGTGTTTTTTAATAGCGAACCCCTGTGGCACTACGAATTAAACTTTTTTAGAGATGGATCTAACTTGGGCACCCTTGCTTTTGACGAAATAGAGTTGACGAAACTAATTAATAGTGGTGAGATTAAGATACTCTCAGAGGGATCAAGTGAAGATTTTTAGTTTTATATTTAGACCACAATATTTTATCAGAGAACTCCAGAAAGAGAACAACGCTTTGAAATTTAAAATTGCCGAACTGACTGATGAAAATGAGAGCCTGTGGGATATGCTTGACGAGATCAAGGCAGCCGACGAAGAGGCAGCCAGCTACAAATCACTTATTGGTGCAAAGCCCATCGGGGAGGCATAGTGTTAATGGAATCTATTAAACACCTAAAAAGCTGCTGGATATCACAAAGCAGGAACCAGACAAGACCTTGGGGCTCTGAGATTGTCTGGAAGGCACACAATAGTGTTGGAGGTAAAATCCTTCACGTTCGTGAAAGCGAGAGAACAAGTTTAAAATATAATACACTTAAGGACGAGTGTCTTTTTGTCTTGTCAGGCGTGGTTGAAGTACAATACGGAAACCAACAAACTTTAAGTGACCCGGTTCAACACCCATTTGAACACGCTGTGTTAAGTCCCGGCGAGTCTTTGTGTGTCCAATCGGGTTGCCCATACCGAATTACTGCTGTTGAAGATTCGCAAGTTATTGAAATTAGCGAAGCGAGGTTCAATAGCCAAACTATTCGTATCGAGGATGATTATGGAAGAAAACAATAAACCGGAAGAAGCAGAGGATTTAAAACCAAAGCCACCTCCAAGACTAGCCCCCCGAGGGATTCGCTCATTTACTGTGTGTCGCCAAACCGACGAAACTGGTATTTCAGGTGAGGGTGTTGTAATTGAAGGAGTTGTCTTAGCTTCTGGGCATTGCATTATTCACTGGCTATTTCCGCCACCCCGTGGAGGCATCGCTATCTTTGATTCGTTGGAAGACTTTCTCAAAGTACATGTTAAGCCCCATCCAGAAAATAAAACAATTATTACATTTGAAGATGGAGAACAGAAAGAATATTGATATCGCGATAGGGGATTACCTGAGATGGCTATACCCTCTGGGCTACATTGACCATGGGTCAAGAAAGTATTCTTATGGCTTAGTCATGGATGTCAAGGATGAATCGGATCTTGATGGCAAGATTGCTTTGCTTTTGGATGCTGGCTATAAACAGACTTTTTGGTTGTCGATAGAACTACTTATAGAACTAGGTGACGCAGAGATACTAAAAGATGGCAGATGGCAAAGACTATGACAAACAAGAAGTGATTAACAATATTGAAGTGGGTCAATACATCCGTTGGAAACCCCCCATATCAATGAGAGTCAGATCCGACTATCATCAATATGGTTTTGATTCTTTCATAGGCTCCGGTAGTAGCTGGGAATACGGTTTGGTTATCGATCTACTAGAATCACCAAGAAGTAGAGAAAAACCAGAATCAACCATCGGTCTTCATTTGCAGATATTAAAAGACGGACAGATGGACTGGGTTTTTAATTTTGAGTATCTTGACGAGATTCAGATAATTGGGTATCTCGATAAAGAGGATTAGAATTTTTTAATATGAAAAAAACAATATTACTATTGATTATGACGGCTGGGCTATGCCCGCCCCATGCCACCGCCGAAGACAAGATTTGGTTTAGTAACAAGACTGAAGTTGGCTACGGCTCCCTGTTCATAGCAGAACAAATAAAGTTTGAAGGCGGACTCTTCGCGAGCAATACAATGTTTGCTGGAGCAAAGATTAAAATAGAGCCGGTAAAGGTACAGACGTTCTACTCATTAGAACAAAGTAGAAAGAATGATTGGCAAGCAAAGCACTCTCTTGGGTTCCGTCTAGATTTTAAATTTAATTAAGATTACTTTACATTTACTTGACATAAAACACTTGCATATTATATAAATATTTGCTATATTATATATGTAAGGAAAAAGAAATGCCCCGAGTTACCTATGCTGATCGCCTCTCCGCTCTTTCCAAAAAACCCCTGTCTAATTACGACAAAGGTTTCGTTGAGAGTCTTGCCCAACATTACAACCGCAAGCGCTCTATGACTGCCGGTCGCGCTGCTGCCGTTAGGCGTCTTGAAGAACGATACTCTGATGAGAAGCTTGCCTCGGCTGCTGCCAACCCCATCAACGAACGCCTCTCTGCCATCGCTGATCGTGTTGACCCCGGCACTTGGGATGCAGGGTTTCTTGAGAGCCTGACCTCACAAGCCCAACGCGGACGAGATCTGTCCGAGAAACAACTGGTCATCCTTTCCAAGATTGAGGGTCGTTGGTCTGAAGCTGCTTGGGCTGCTGCCAGCACTTGGAAGCAGACTTACCTTGACTCTGCCGAGATGCAAGAGAAGGCAAAGATTGTCGCGACCTACTATAATGCCACCGGATATTATGCTGGTCTTGCTCGTAACATTCTTTACACCGAGGGTTTTGTTCCCACTGAGAAACAATACAAAAGTGTTACCAACAACAAGTACGCCACAAAGGTTCTTGAGGCTTGGTATGCTGAACCCAAGTACCCCGTTGGCTCTTATGTGGTTGTCCGTGACACCGCTCCCGGCTCGGTGCGAGGCAAAGCTAAGAATGTTCCCTGTGTTATTCTTAAGGTCAATGCAATGTATCCTACCTGTGCAGCGAAGGGGACTAAGATTTATCAAGTCTTGCCTTTTGGTTCCCCTGCTGCTATAATGGTTGAGGAGCGCTATGTGAAGAAAGCTCGGAAGATTGGAGGAGGTGCTTAATGGATAATATTGAAGTTGGTGATATTGTTTCTCCCGGCTTTTATGGACCCAATGCCTATGGTGTGGTTCTTGATATCTCAGCGCCCACGCAGCGGAATGTTTATAGTGGGTTTAAACCTCGCGCCAAAATTTTAATGCACACCGGCAAGGTTCACTACTTTGTCCTTGAAGATCTAACCATTGTAAGCAAAGGAAATAACAATGACTCCATTTGAACAAAGCCAACACTTCCTCACATCCTTCGTTCGCTCCCTTGACTTCGCGATTGCAGTAAAAGAATATGTTCGTGTATCTGAAGAAGTTGAGCAGGAAAGTCTTGACGCTGTAATGAAAGGCGACATCGCTCTTGTAGCCGAGCTTGCTCAGTACAGCCAGTCACTCGACAAAGCGATTGTATCAAACTCCGCCGAGGCGTAATGTCCAGCCACACCCTATTTATTGATGGAGGTGTGCTTTGCGTGAAGGTCGGGGATTTAGTTAAGTACAGAAACGGCGTCGAAAATTTTTCAGGTATTGTGACAGAGGTGCTCAATACCCAGAAAGTCAACGTGTGTTTTCATTGGGATAATGCATTATACACAAACGTTTGTGACATTCGTGATTTAACAATATTGTCAAGCATCAAAGTAAGTGAACGATTGTCCAGAAAACATTCCCCAGTTTAAGGTAGGTGACCTTGTACGCTTCAAGTTTCTTACCGCAGATGACCGATATATCTTTAGACCCCGCGACTTCCCTTTTGGATCCGTGGGTCTTATTTTAGCTATCGAAGGCGACATGCACTCCTTTGCCTCAAACTATGAATCAACCTCCAACTATACGCCCTATCCGTATTACGGCGAGGAGTATTATTGGGAGTTCTCAACAATTTATGTTGTTTTAGCAGAAGGTGAAAAATGGTGGCTCTTTGGAGAGGAGATGGAACTATTTATAAAAGAAGATGAATAAGTTTCCTAAACCCGGTGACAAAGTTTGCGTGTTCGACAAAACCTTAGAAGCCTACTACGGAAAGCAAGGCGAAGTAAAAAAATACATACATCCTTGCATATACGCAGTAGAGTTAGAAAATGGCGACACCGCGTGGTTTCTTTTACATCAAATACAGAAAAAATAATATTCAACTTAACAACAGACGCCAACCATGCTATAATAAAACCAATGTCTAAGCCAAAAGACAATCACGGATCCAAAGCAGCTATAGGCGACCTTGTTAAGGTATATACCGATACTGGAATGGATACTGGAGTAATGGGAGTTGTAATTGAAATAAGAGAGTATTATTCTTGGTCAATGGAACATTGGCGAAAAATTCGCCTCCATGGAAAGCAGGACTTCATCGACGACTACACAATAAGAATAGTATCAAAAGCGGATATCCATGGACGAGATAGAAAAAATAAAAAGATTAATTAATAAGCTTGAAGATAGAATAGAAGAATTAGAAACCGAAAACCGCGCTCTTAAAATGTCTATTAAACAAGCATGCACGTCGCTTATGCGGCAAAACGATGACGCCCAAGAGGCAATCAAAGAGTCCGAGAGAATACTTGCATTTTCGCCAACCTTTAATAAACCCAAGTGGAAGAAACAATGAAACTTCATCATGTCGCAATCAATGTCTCTAACATAAAAAAGTCCGTCGAATGGTATGTGGAAAATATGCACGCGACGGTTGATTATAAAGATGACACCTGGGCGATGCTATGTTTTGGAGATGTTAAGATGGCGTTAACTGTGGCATCTCAACACCCTCCTCACATTGGGTTTGAAGTTGCCTCTCTTGAGGAGTTAGGAGAAAATATCGAAATAAAAACTCATCGCGACGGGTCGCACTATTTATATTTAGAAGACCCTGATGGGAATGTTCTTGAGAAGTTATACTGGGATAGATAATGAAAAGAGTGGTGATCTCCGATCTGCACATTGGTTCTACGCATTGTCGCGAGGAAGATCTTCTAAACTTTATCCAGACTATCGAATGCGATGAACTTATCCTCGCAGGAGATGTTGTTGATTTTATTAAAATCCCATCTTTCACTTCAAACACAGCAGAAATTTTAAAAACCCTCTCGCGATTTGATCGCGTCATTTATATTATAGGAAACCATGATCATTCACTTGCTAATTTTGTTGACGGAGCCGTTAGTAATATACAATTTCACGATTCATATGAATTCTTGGATGGCAATCGAAGGTTCAGAATAGAACACGGCGATAAATACGACACCAGCTTTTGGCATCAACATACCGAAGGCTTTCTTATAAAAGTTATCTCTGTGTTTCAAGACTGGATTGAGCGCACTTGGAACGTTGACCTTGCAACTTGGTGGGCAAACAGAAAGATTAAAAAGCGAAAACTTATTCGCATTTGGGATATTATAAATCTAAATAATGATGTAGATGTTTTTATTATGGGACACTCGCACACACCCGAAGCAGTTATTTGGGTTGATGCGGACCAGAACATAAAGACATACATTAACTCAGGAGATTGGGTCGCACACACAACTTATGTTTCTATTGAGAACGGAGTGACGAGACTCAAGAAATTTATTGATGATTGAAATTGCTTTAAAGATTTGGGAACAGAGTCCCGCATTTGTATTTTTATTCTGGGCTTGGGTTGCGTCCCTTGTCTGGATTATATTTGGAAGAGTCTAACAAAGGAAAGGAATTGTAAATGAATAAATACGATAGGCTTGTGATAATTTCATATATTGGCGCTGGAGCGGCTCTTGGGTGTGTTATAAACTCATGCATGCATATCTTTTCTTGACATTCTCTTGACAACTTTATGGTTGTATTCTGGATTATTATATGCTATATTATATATGTAGTTAGGAGTTCTTATGCTTGCCGGTTTTCTCATTTTCGTTTCCGTTAGCTGCGTCGTCGCAGTAGCCCTTATTATGACCTGGGAGAACTAATCATGATTAAGAGAAATCAAATCGTTGCTGTTGGTGACATTGTTCAGGCTGTTGGCGTTATTGTCGGCAAGAACTCAAAAATCAGAAGGGGCAAACCAGGCATTGTTGTTGAGGTCTGTCAATCAGGTGGCATGGCTCGCGTCATGTACGCCACCCACTCCGGTGTGCGTGACGGCTGGGTGAGAACCGATTGTGTGGAGATCGTCAGTGAAGCCGGGTGATTTGGTTAAACAATTTCTTACTGAGCAGGTTGGCATCGTGCTGGATATCAAGCCCGCAACACCGCGTACATTTGCCTCCATTCGTGTACTATGGACAACACAGGGTCAGTCCTTGTTTGGTCCCGGCACCAAAGAGTGGTGTGACGAGAGAAGCTTGGATGTGTTAAATGAAAGTCGGTGATTTAGTTAGATGCATGATGGTAGACGGAAAGCCTATCGGCTTGGTCGTGGAACGATTTGAGTATTTCCCCAATGTAGATATGTTCTATGTTCGGATCCCCGGCTATGTCGATAGCCAAGGTCCGATCAGAGCGAGTCAAATGGAGCTAGTCAATGAAAGTCGGTGATATGGTCAAGTCCACCAACGCGGTCAGTAGCATCGCGCACTGGTACGGAATCGTTGTAGGGCAAGACCCGAACTATGATACGCTACCAGAGTGCTGGCTTGTAAGATGGTTTGATAATGGTGTTGCGATGGAAACTCGCGAATGGGAAAATGAATTAATAATTATTAGCAAAGGAGCTAAATAATGGAACCAATGGAAGCAATCGGAATCGCAGAAGGTTTTATCGAAAACGACAGCGAAGAGAAATATGTTGAAGCTTGGCAGTTTCTACTGGACACTGGTATGGTTTGGAGCCTGCAAGGTTGGTTTGGTCGGACGGCTGTTGCCATGATTGAGGCTGGTCAGATTATCGTTAAAGAAGCAGACAAGAACGAACCCGCAGAAGTTTTGCTGTAAGGAGATACAATGAATCATTCAAAAGAAGAAATCGACTACGCCTTTGAAACCTTTGTCGAGGGCATTCAGAGCAAACTCAACGAGCACTATGCCCAGCACCTTAAGAACCTCACTCCTCCAAGTGTTACTGTTCGCGGTGGCTCAAAGTATTGGAAGGTTGTGACTGGGGCAGATAGCAGCGGCTACTCCGTCTTTGGTTTTGTCCGTAAAGAAGACGGAGCAATCCTCAAACCTGCATCTTGGCGTGCTCCGTTCGTCAAGGGTCCGTCTGCTGTCCGTGGTTATGTCACTGACTCCACCAATGGCATGGGCTCAGTAACTCCTTATGGGGTTGTATACGCAAACTAATGGAAGTTGGCTCAGTAATTAAGGATAAGAAATCAGGCAACCTCGGAGTCATCTTCGAGGTTTGTCATATGAATGTGATTGGTATTGAGGAGTTGCCTGTCTACCGCGTCCTATGGCGTGGAGAACCGCTCGAAGAAAATGTTATGGGCACCGAACTACTCAATGAACGCTACGAGCTTGTAAGACAAATAAAAGACGACATTTAACAATATTTAAAACTATTTATAAGCAGACGAACGAAGCGTCTGCTTTCTAACAGGTAAAAACAAATGAAAATCACCAAAACACAATTAATTAAAGTTATTAAAGAAGAACTTAAAGCTATCACAGAAGATCAGGACATGTTTGCCCATATGTTCGGAAAAGAAGCCGCAGCAAAGGGGTATAAGTTGGTCGCAACGGATGTTGCCATCAAACCAAATGGCGTATTTACTGCCAAACTCAAAAGCGATGTAATGAAACAGACACTGCCAGTTACAGGACAGCTAGACCGCGACAGCACAGCGAAACTTCAACAAGTGGGAGCACTAAAAAAACAGGATATTACTCCACTTCAACAAGAGTTGAATGATGCATTAGATGACATTATCAGTGCTTATGATGGGGCGGACCTTCCGCCACCGCTTTCCATATTGAAGGGATTGTTTAATGACCGCAAGCACGCGGAATCCAAGGACCAAATTACAGACCTTTGGGACGCACTGCTGAAATACCATAATAAGACAGGCACTAGACTTCAACACCGAGTGACAACCGACTTTAACACATTGAACACTTTATTGAGGAAGATGGACTAATGAAAATCACCAAATCCCAACTTAAAAGAATTGTTAAAGAAGAAGTAGCAAAATTACAAGAAGGGGGCATGCCGCCAATGGATCCGATGTTGCTGCTTCAAGACGCAATTCAAGAAGCACATGATGCCGGTATCTCAATAGAAGAAATTGAAAATGCAGTTGAAGATTTCAAAAGTAAGACGCTGCAACCATGGGTACGCTGACCATCATGAAACTAACTAAAACAAAACTCAAACAAATGATTAAAGAAGATCTCGTAACAATGACGGAAGGCTTTGGACTCGTAGGTGCCCTATCAGCAATGAAAGATGCCGAAAACCAAGGCATAGTAGACGCTCAAGACGACTTCATGCGCTCTAAAAGAGGCGAAGGGGTGTCACCCGATCTTCCATCATTTGGAAGCGCAGAGGAAGAAGAGGCATATGGAATGGCTTGGGGTAAAGAATGGCATCGCTTAATGGATAACGCTGTAAAGAATCGCATTGATATGGAGCGCGGAAGAAACCGCCCGCCCGAGCCCGAAACGGATGCAGACAGAGAAGCAGCCGAAGCAGAATTTGACTTCGAGTCTACCTTTAGTGAAGGCAAAACGAAAATAACTAAAACAAAACTACAACAGATTATTAAAGAAGAGTATCAGCGTGCTCTAAATGAAGTGGACGATTTTGAACAAGATCTCTACCCTGGAGCAGACGAGCGCGGCGACCCTGATAACTGGGACCATGTTTATGATGACGACAACCGCTACGAGGGTAATATTACAGATGAGGAAAGAGCCGAATTTGTTGAGGCTTACCAGGCTGTTGTGCAGTTAAGAAGAATCAAGCCCACTGCTTTACCTGAATCTGTTGAAGACACAATTTATGATATGTTAGTGGCGCTCAACATTAATAAAGTGGAATAATAAAATGAAGATTACAAAACAACAACTCAAGCAGATTATCAAAGAAGAACTTTCAAAAGTTCTGGGAGTTGGAATGACTAAGGAAGACGAAGACTTCTTAATAGACAACGACTTTAGCGATCCTCCAATGGGTCTAACCGATGCTCAGGAAAAGGCTTATGTAGATGCATTGAGAGAAAAGCCTAAAAAACACGATGAGATTTACGAGCTATATAAGCGCGTTGCTGACGAGAACGAGATGGAATACGAGCGCGGACTATAAGTATGAATGGATTGTCAACATAGGAGACCCAAAATGAAACTAACTAAAACACGCTTGAATCAAATTATTAAAGAAGAGCTTTCAGAAGCTTTTAATCCGGCTAATATGAATCAGACCCCGTTTGATACCAATCCAGAAAAAACCAAAGATTTTATCGCCACTGTCCAAAGCGTAGCAGGCTCCGAACTGGAAGCCGCTGTCCAATGGTTCGCGAATCGTCCCTCCAAGGAGGAAGATCCATCCAAGTACCGACAGTATAATCAGACCATGTGGAGCCAGGAAAGCCCCGTGCGTAGCTACACTAATGCCGTCGATAATGCTACGCGCGACAATGAGATTTATAAGAAACTATCCCCATGGGCAAGTGTTGGCTATGAAGGGCTCGACGACACCCTAATTAATTTAGCCTCGTGGATGTCCAGAAAAAAGCCGGTTAACGAGAAGGTTAAAAAAGTTAAGGGCGGATATAAGGCAACCTCTAAAAGTGGCAGAGAATTATCTAAAAAGCCAAAGTCAAAAAAAGATGCTTTGAAACAAGTAGCCGCTGTCGAAATATCAAAAGCCAATCTTGCAGAAATTATTAGAGAAGAACTCTCAGAAGTTCTTGGAATGGACGCTTCATACGACAGGCAGAACCTTACGATGAAAGTTCGTGATCTTCTTGATGAATACACAGGCGACGATCTTGAGACAGCATATGACACACTCACTTCCGTTCAAGCAATGCTCCGTCATGAGATGGATTTGGCAGCCAAGGAAGACGAAGAATATGGATCTGGACGTGACAAAGTATATGACGATGAAGAGCGTGAGGCTAAACTCGCGGGACCATCTCAGTCGATGTCGCCGGAAGAGCAGGAGGATTACATGAAACTCTATGATCTTGATGAAGGCGTTCGCACCGCACCCAAATACGGGCGTTTATCCCCCAACAGAGCGTTCAACATGGGCGTCAGTTGTGCCGCTAGATATTTCGAAGACGCTGGATATGATGTAGATATACGCACGCTCACGGACGCCATTAATAAGGTAATTTCATTGCGTAAAGAGAAACTTTCAAAATAAAATAGCGACCCACTTGTCCACACCTAGTTACTAAAGAAGGGGGCGCTTCATCGTGGCGAAAGGCAAAAAACTATCCGAATTAGAGAAAAAATCAAAGTACACTATCGCGAGTGCCAAGGAGGACTTTGGTACAGAGATCGATGGCAATCCGATCAAGTGGAAGATAACCTCTGATGATGGTGGGAGAATCTTAGAAGCATTCTGTGAAGACTGGGAAGCTTGCGATATTTTGCGAGTAAAGATACCATCAAAATACATGGGCTTCAGAACAATTGTTATCGGATATGCCTTAACAGAAGATAAAACAGCACTCAGAAACTTTTCTTACGAGGAAGAATGACTATTAATAAGATGAAGAAGAATAAATTAGGTGAACTTGTTTTTTTGGATGAATTCCGCTCTCAGAAAGAGCAGGAAGAACCTGAGTATCACCTTGAAGACGCCCGACAGCTAACTGAAATATCCGATGAAGAATTGGACGACTTCCACTACGATTATTTAACTGCGAGCGATCTGACGACACTTACGATGTCCGAAATTCGCTGGATTATTCGGCATTTAATTGACCGTTCCGACTTTGAGTGGCGCAAAGAAGAAGCAGAGAAAATGATTAACGAAATACTGAAAGACCGAGAAAAAGAAGACACTTGACATTTACTTTACAACTTTGTTGTTGACATCCCCACAAAAACTATGGTAAAGTATACATGTAGTTAGGAGTTGTTATGCTTGCTTTGTCTCTCGGTTCTAAGGTTGTCTCCAAGTCCCACGGTATCCCCGGTGTGGTGGAGGCTATTCGGAAGTATGGTGGTTATGAGTTTATTGTTGTAAAGGTAACGGGTGCCCATCGGATTGACGGTGCTTCCCTCACCAAGATTTATGGAAATGTAGAAGAGTTCGAGGTGCAACAATGCAAGTAGGTGATTTAGTAAGAGAGATAGAAAAAGATCCCGATTGGATTCTTTACGGCGGCACGACTGGTATGATTCTCCGACCAGCCGACGAAGATGTCACCAGCACTCTCGGTGCCACCAGTCAGCGTCACTGGTGGGTGCTTTGGGGTAATGGTTTTACCCACATCATGTGGGATAGACATATTGAGGTGATCAGTGAGAGTAGGTGATTTAGTAAAAGTTAAGGTGAAATACAACCGCGCCAAGATTGGCTTGGTAGTGGAAGTGGCGACTTACAACGGCAGCGGTGCTGTCTACGGATATATGGTCAAACCTATTGACGGAACTCGCCCCATTATTGCAGAACCTCAAGACATGGAGATTGTAAATGAAAGTCGGTGATTTAGTAAGGTTTAAACAAAATCCAAATGCTCCTTTCGGTCTACCTCCGAAAGACTTAAAGGTAGTCTTGGATTTGGCGCTGGAAAAACAGATCGGTTCTAGCCGATGGGTTATAATTTATTATATGGAAGGACCAAGACTGGGACAGAAAAGTCCCTGTGATGTCAATATGTTGGAGGTGGTAAGTGAAAGTCGGTGATTTAGTCATAGTGATTGGCACCAGTCCCGAGAGTCTATGCACTGGTGTGATTATCTCTACTGAACCCCCAGAAAGTTTAGTTAGACGCAAGTCTTCGTGGTACAAAGCCAAACAACGAGTCGGTGTCTTGTGGGCTGATGGCGGGGGCAGGACTGATTGGGAGTCCCGCGACTGGCTGGAGGTCATCAGTGAAAGTCGGTGATCTGATTACATGGCGAAGTCCGCGTGAGAGAGGTAAGAGCGAGTTCAAAGGGTATGGTCTTGTTATCAGTGCTGAGATGATGGGGCATCTTGGCGATCAAAGGCTGTGGCTTGTAGTAAAGTGGTCTAATGGAAAAACAGAATCTGTGCCGCAGTGGCTTCTGGCTTCCAGGGTAAAGGTGATAAGTGAAAGTAGGTGATCTAGTTGTTTATAAAGGTCTTGCTGTTGGGTGGACCGACGAGTATAACGAATACCTTCCTGACCCGAGGCTCGACCACAAGCGGAACTTAACTCCTGGCGTGGTGGTTGCTCTTTATTGTAACTGCGAACCAGGAGAAGAGAGGTGGTGGCTGGAAGGAGGTTGTCAGTGCGTAGCTGATGTCCTCTGGGCTGGAGATCCTGTCATGCAGGGTCATGTCACCAAACATTTGGCGGTTCGCAATGAAAGTCGGTGATTTAGTTAAGAGAGAAGGTAAAACTGGTTTAATAGTTGAAGTGATGTGGGCAAATAATATTCGCTGGCTTAAGCTTCATGGCAAGAAAGATTGGTTCTCGGAGATTGGATGGAGAGTGATTAGTGAAAGTAGGTGATTTAGTGAGACCAGCGGAATACCCGAATCGTTCAGACTACAACTACGGCATTGGCTTAGTTGTTAGAAGTTTGGCTGAAAACCCATTTATAGTTCACCGTGACGACCCTAAAGAACCCCGCTGGGCTGTGCTTTGGACTAATCCCATATACACTATGGACGACGGCACTTCGGTGCAATATGAAAGCGAACTGGAGGTTATCGGTGAAGCTGGTTAGAGACAGAATCCCAGAGATTATTATTGAAGATGGGCGCACACCCATCTATCACATTGCGGATAAAGAAGAATATAGGCGAGAACTATTCAGGAAAGTTGAAGAAGAGTTGGCTGAGTTTCGGAAAGATCCCTGTGTGGAGGAAGCAGCAGATCTAGTTGAAGTAGTGTATGCACTTTTGGAGGCACATAAGCACTACCTATTCGACGTGGCAGAGGCGGGGATGAGAAAAAACGCTATCGTTGGCAGCTTTGCTCGCGGTGTTATTTTGGAGAGAGTTGAATGATTACATTTTTTATTTTTTCTTGCTTATTTAGTGCTGGCTTTCTTGCTGGCTCTTCCTTTAAGCATGCAAGGTTTAATCGTATCCCGTGGGAAGCATACCGCTGGGATGAGGCGATCTTTGGTTACCGGAAGGTTATGATTGGTTCGCTTGTGAAAAAAGGCGACCGCATTCTTCTTGGCTATGAAGTTGATAGCAAAGCTTTCCCAAAAGAGGGCATTAAGTATGATTAGAAACTATTTATTGTATTATGAAAACTATTTTTGAAAACTGGAATAACTTCCTAAACGAATCAGGCTTAAGTCGAGTACATCAGCACATCAATGCTCATGATACAGCGATCATCACTGCATATCGCAACGATCCTTCCTCTCAAGACGGGTGTGTTGAGCCTATCCCTCCAGGTGAGCAAGAAGAGAGCCCACTTGATGCCAACAAAGCACGCAACAAAAACTTGAAAGCCGTGTTGTTAAAAATGGGCTATGGAGTCACACGAGTTGATGGATCTTATATCGAAAACTTTGATGATATGGACAACAGAAAGGAAGTCAGCGAGGAAAGTTTCTTTGTTGTAAACCTCAAAGGCGATTCTGATTTTAATAATAATATCGTTAAGTTAGGTGAAAAGTTCTGTCAAGACTCAGTGCTATTAATTCCACAAGGTGGAGACGGAGCATTCCTCCTCGGTACAAACGAAAGTTGGCCAGGTCTTGGAGAAAAAGAGCCAGTCGGAGCCTTTGCAGGCGGCAAGGAAGCAGAGTTTATGAGCAGAGTTAAGGGACGACCATTCGTCTTCAAAGAGATTCATAAACAAGAGACATGGGACCAGCTTGGAGTCAATGCAAGGTACACTGTTGGTAAGATTGCTGAACGGGTTTTGAATGAAGATCGGTGACTTGGTTAAAACCAAGAACGAGTATGTTCATAGACTCGGCGGAAGAATGAACTCCGAGATCACTGCAAAATATGTAGGACACCAATGGGGCATCGTGCTTAATTTTTATGAGGGCGACCGACCAATGATAGACATATATTTAAACACTGGAATCATGAGCGAGCAATCACCAGCCGGAAAGTATGAAGTTATTTCTTCTGCTTGACATTCTCTTTACAACTTTTCTCTTTACAGCCCCATAAAAACTATGGTAAAGTATGCATGTAATCAAGGAGATTTCATTGGAACTTGAACTGACCGAAGAAGAAGCAGCAATCCTGGGTGAAGCACTGGAGTGTTTCATTGTCCACCCGACAACCGACGACGACGCGCGAGATTGCGCCATCGACTTGGCTCACCACTTGCTCGCACTGGCTGCTGGGCATTTTGATGACTGGGACACCGGAGATGCCCAGCAAAGTTTCTTCGAACAAGGTGTCATCGCCCGAGGCAAAATCAAAGAGAAGGAGGCTTTCACTTCAAATGCCGCCGAACGCCGTCACCTTCACCTTATTTCCAACGACCCGATTGATTGGTAAGTCCTTGACATTTACTTTACAACTTTCCTATAGACAACCCCATAGAAACTATGGTAATATATACTTGTACTGAGGGAGTTAGAGATGTCACAAACTAGAAGACAATACGGACGGCGGTGCTCATACTGCTACGAGATGGGTCACAACAGAAGGACTTGTCAAGCCTACACTAACTATCTCAAACATAACATTGAGGTTTTCAATTCGACGGTAAATCCGTTCTGGATCAAGACTTATGTCAAGCGCACTGGCAAGATGCCTGATGGCTCTGAGCCCACTGGCGATCTTGCAGAGATTAAAAAGACTGCCAAGAAAGCCTCCCGACGCCGTTGCTCTTGGTGTGTCAAGATGAGAATGGTTGGCGGTGGCTACGGTCACAACCGACGCACCTGCCCTCACCGTAAGGTTTGGCATGCCGACCAGAAGCGCGACACCCGCGACCTTCGTCAGGCTATCCTCAACCGCGCCGAGGCTCTTGGTGTTGGAATGGGTTCTCTGGTTGTTGACAAGAAATATCTCTACGACGGATCCGACTTCCATTGGCGGCAAGTTGTCGGTATGGTTGTTAAAGTTGACTGGGATGCTATCGACACGACCAAGTTAAAAGACCATCCAGTTATCACGGTTCACTGGCAGAACCTGCCCGCTGAAGAGCGATACACTCCCAAAGTAGAGTCGTTTGATATTCCTCGTTCTTGGATCCCTGAAGCGGTCGCCAAACGAGGCTGGAACCTTGGTCAAGACACCCTTAAAATGCTCGGCAAATCTTCTAACCCACTTCTCACCTGTCCAAAGGACTGGCTTGAGCGCCCAATCGTTCTTGATGAGGTCGCTTGAGAGATGTCAAGAGATTGTCAAGTCGAAAATAATGCTTGACATTAACGTTTTTAAATGCTATATTATATATGTAATCAGGAGAGATACTAATGGCTGTTGACTTTAAAACCTTTATTTCCGTTGTCCCCCATGTCACTGCGGTTCGCAAACCAGTTTTGGTTCGCGGTCGTCATGGCGTGGGCAAGTCCCAAGTTGTCTATCAGTTCGCTGGTCACGCTGGTCTTCCAGTCGTTGAGCGTCGGGCTTCCCAGATGACCGAGGGCGACTTGCTTGGACTTCCTTCGACTGACGGCAACGTCACCTCTTGGAACCCGCCTGAGTGGTTCAAGACTGCCTGTGAGACTCCTGTGGTGCTCTTCCTCGATGAGGTTGACCGCGCTACTCCTGAAGTTCGTCAAGGTATCTTTGAGTTGACTGACTCTCGGAAGCTTGCTGGTTTCAGCCTCCATCCTGAGACTCTCATCTTTGCTGCTGTCAACGGCGGTGAGCATGGTGAGCAGTACCAAGTTGGCGAGATGGACCCTGCCGAGCTTGATCGTTGGACCGTCTTTGATGTTGAACCTACCATTGAAGACTGGCTCGGCTGGGCAAAGGACAATGTTCACGAGGTTATCTGGGACTTCATTAACCAGAACCACCAACACCTTGAGCACTCCGATGACTTTGAACCTAACAAGGTTTATCCTTCGCGTCGGTCTTGGGATCGGCTGAGTGAGTGTTTGTCGGGTGCCTCGTTGCTTGAGGAGGGCTCCGATCTCGGTACCGTCTACAACTTGACCAACGCTTTTGTTGGCTTTGAGGCTGCCGTGTCCTTCCGAGACTTCGTTGAGAACTATGAGCGACAGGTAACTGTCGAAGACATTCTTGACCATGGCAAGATTCAGGCAACCGATAGCTTCGGCATCAATGACCACTCTGCTCTTGTTGAGAAGATGGAAGCTACCCAAGTTTTCAAGGCTCGGTTGACTGATACTCAGACTCAAAACTTGGCTGATTATTTCTTGACGCTGCCTTCTGAGGTAGCTATGAAGCTCTGGACCGTGCTGGGTCAGGGTGATATCGAAAACACCGTTGCGCTTCACCAAGCCAGCGGAACTGATGGTCGGGCAGTCAGCGGTTACATCGTTGAGCTTCTGACTGGTGAGGAGAGCTAATGAGAAAATTTAAACAAGTCATCTGCGCTGATGGTTTTAGCATGAGTGTTCAAGCGAGCGAGACGCATTATTGCTCTCCTCGCGAGACAGGAGCAGAAAAGTATACAGCGGTTGAGATTGGATATCCAAGCCATGGCGAACCTCTGCTTGCATATCTTGCCGAGGAACCAGAAAGACCATGCATGACTGTCTATCCATATGTCCCCGCTCAACTCGTCGCCTTGGTCATTGCCAAGCACGGTGGCATGGTCTCTGGTGACTTACCTCCAGGTGTCGCTCCACTGATGGCGGTGGACCAGTGATGAATCGTAGAGACTATTGTTTGCACCTCAACACCGAACAAGGTTCAACCTGTGTGCAAGTCAATGTAGACAAGGATGGTGAGATTAATATTGAAATCTCATCCGACAAGCCGTGGGACGCGAATGACCCCGAGCTTGGTTATTCCATTAGATTTAAATCAGATACAGATGTAAAAGGTCTCATCGAGCTTCTTCGGTGGTCCCGCAAAGCGAGCCTTGAGGCTCAAGGATATAAGGTGGTAATGTGAAAGTTGTTATTGTTCAGGATCAGATCACACACGATTCAAATGGTGTGGCGCAGGTAAAGGAAGTGCTGCTTGCACATCCCGCCGACGAAGAAAACGCCAAGATCAGACTATTTAAATGGAAGAACATCCTTGAGATGGAGAATCTTCGGCTTCGTGAAGCTACCAAAGCTGACTATCCGAAGAAGAGAAAGGCTAAGAAAAAGAAAAATGAAAACTTGGACGCCCCACTATATTGAGAACAGCCGCGTTCCTGCGGTTCTCTCGTACATTGCTCCGATTGATATCTGGGCTATTAGCCTGGGTCCGTTCGTTTGGTGCCGTGGTGTCTTAAGCGAGAGGACCAAGAGACACGAGACAATCCACTATCAACAACAGCTTGAACTTTTGTTTGTTGGTCAGTGGGCGCTTTATATTTTGTTTTGGTTGTGGAATCTTATTCTTTGTAGAAACGCCGCTGTTGCCTATATGAACAACCCGTTCGAGCTTGAAGCATATGCGAACGATAGTAAGGATGACTATCTTTTAACCAGAAAGAGATACTCTTGGATAAAATATGTCTTTAATTAATACAGCACGTTGGGCAGCGGGTATTACCTCACGCCTGGTGACAGATATAGCGATTTGGACACTTGATCGTGCATCAAAACGCTTGTCCGATGTTCACGATGTTGCGACAATCGGCAAAATGTTTGATAGTGTAGACCTGACGGAAAACAAAGAACACATTCACCACGACAACAATACAGTTTAAAGGAGAAACATGGCACAACCAGATACAAGCCCCTATGAAAACGACGACACAAGACTTTGGACGCTTGAACGCAGAGTTCATAAGATGGAGATGGGGATGGACAGCATTGAAATGCGTCTTGGCAGGATTGAAGAGAGCGTTCAAGACTTGAGGACCGCAGTCTTCAACCAAGCGCTCTTTTTTGGAATCCTCATCATCATTTCTAATGGAATCATCGGTGCTTTGCTATAAAATTAGTGGATAAGAGGGAATTAAAAGAAATATTCATGGACATTGCACCTGGCGCTATAAAAGTTATGGCTATTGTGTTATTATATGGTTGGTTTTTAAGGTTGATATTATGAAATACAAAGACAGAACAGAACAGCAAAGGGTTAATCCTTACGACATGCCGCCCGCAAAGGCGGATACGATTTATGTTGAAGACATTGATAACATTACAGAAGAGATCGAACTGACGCTCGAACAGCTTCAGGAAGCAATTAACATTACCGGAAGCTTAAAAGACAAGATTCGGACAAAACACCGAGGTAAGAATGTACGATGAGAATGATATCTTGCTTTTGCAAGATCCACAATTTTTAATGGTTTTAATCGCTGCGATTACAAAGAAACTTGGCGGTAGCGTAGAGGTTACCATGGAAGACCTCGAAAACATCTCAGCAGACGAGGCGCTTGGCTTATTTAAGGATGTAGACGAGAACGACAAATTTGTGTTGAAGCTTGTCGATAGAAGTGAGTACGAGAGCGAAATCATGAGCGTATCTGAGTACAAAAGCAAAAAGACGACGAAACCAAGTAAAGACTTGACGACTCGTTATGCAGCATACGACGACGAAGAGTGGGAAAACTAATGAGTCCACAAGCCGCACTACCTATTGTTAATCGCTGGAGAGAGTCAGGAAAAAAGATTTACATGACCTCTGGTGGCTTTGACCCACTTCACATCGGACATCTGCGATGTATTCAGGGAACTGCACAACTTGCTGAACAAAGCAATGGCAAGGTTCTCGTTCTTGTGAATGGTGACCAGTTTCTAATCAACAAGAAGGGCAAACCCTTTATGAACATCGAAGAGCGACTTGAGATTGTTGCTGGTATTCGTGGAGTAGACTTGGCTTGCGAGTGGTATGATGGAACCCAAACAGTAGAAGAGGCAATCGCACTATTCCGTCCGCATGCTTTCACGAAAGGTGGCGACCGCGACGATCCGACAAACATCCCTGAGTGGGACATTGCAATGAAAGTTGGCTGCGAAGTAATCCTTGGCGTCGGCGGTGGTAAGATTCAGTCTTCCTCCAACCTGATTGCCGGAGCAGAAAATAATAATGGGTGATTTCTAATGAATACTGAACCCTGTGAGTATTGTGGCTGCAACCCCTGTGATTGTGATTGGGGTATGAACTCGAAAAAAAAGATAAAAAAGATAAAAAACATTTGATTCCTAAGAAAAGTCATGTTATATTATAAAAGTAATTAACGCAATAACGCAGCAGTTACAAATTGTCCGAAAAGACGTTAAAATATATTCGACCAGTTAAGGTCAAAACATAACAGCCTCAGAAAGAGGCAAGGAGATTCTAAATGAAAGAATCAGTTTATAATGAGAAGATGGCGAGTCATGGCTATCAATGGGAAACTAAGAACGTTAAGCCTATTGCCCTGGGATTCATCCTTGGTAAAGTCAGCGGAGCACAGATTCGTCAGGACGGCACTGACCCGCATCACACGGAGGAAGTGCTTAATTCCATCGTTACTTTTGGGCAGAAAGTACCCGTAACTGTGGAACAGGTTGGTCACGATGCACAAAACAATCCTACCTATCGGATTGTTGATGGTAATCACAGGTACGACGCAATCAGCAAGCTACAGGAAAAGAATCCTTCCGATGCTCGTTACGCAGTCATCAAGGTCTTTGTGGAGAATTTCAAGAATGACTGGGAGCGTACTAAGTATCAGTCTGACATGAACGCACACGAGACTCCATCGAAGCTGTCTTCCGAGAACGATGCCGTTGTCAGCTTGAAACATGTCATCAACAATGGTCTAAGTGGTGCGCCACCAGCGGTGGCGAAGCTTCATAACTCCCATGATGACAATTTCAACAACACTAAGCAGTACACCAAGGACTTGAAAAAAGCAGTCAGACTGATGTTCCCAGGCTTCAGTGAAAACCAATGTAAAAATGTGGTCCGCACGCTTCAGAGTAAGGAATTGCCTGGTAAGTTCCAACGTTGGACTGCTGGTGCCGTTAAGGAAGCTTTTATGGTCTGGGCTTCGTGCTCTTGCATAGACTACGATGAGGACATGCTTCACACCATTAAGAACGAGAATTATATTGATTGGCAGTTGATTGGTCGGTGCATTGCCACAAAGAGCGATTATTCAAAGCCACCACCACGATCTCGCGATGATGAAAACATTGTTATTATGTATTGGAGTAATATCACTGGTAAAGACAACAAAGCACTCAACAACCATCGCGTTAAAATGATTGAAAAGATTAATAAACGCAATAGCTCTTGGATGTTCCGTACATTCAAGGGTTTTGGTAAGGTGAAAGCTGTTGATCGCATCTTTCTCGCCCCACAGAAACGTGACGTAGCGGAAGAGGAGGTCGGATTCTTTGAAGTTAAAAAGAATGCAAAGGGTCAGTTCTCAACAACTTTGATTGCTAGAGATGGTTGGAACACCAAAACTTCAGAAGTGCCACCAATTGGCGGAGATGTTAAAGACACCTGTAAGGCTTGGCTCTAATATCATAGCCGCTGGCAGACCGGATAAAGTCTGCCACTTTTTTATAACGAGGGACTAATGCCAAGAAGAAAGAAAAGCAAACTTAAGACAATCCTCTCAGACATTGAGAAGATCTTAGCAGAGCATATCGAACAAACCATCATCCATCCTTCCGACGAGGCTCCAAAAAAGAAAAAGACAAGAGCCCCAAGAAGAAAGAAGGTAGTGAAGAAGAAAGAAAGACCGATTGACTTCTAATGAAAGCCGGAGACTTGGTAAGGTATTATAGAGACACCATTGCAACAGACGATGGCGAAACCTTCTTTTATAAGAAGACGTATGTAGGGATAGTGTTAGAAGACTATGATCCGAATACAAAGATTATCAAGATTCATACCGATGGTGCCATTATGGTTGTACACATATCAGATGTCAATACCCTTAAGAGAGGAGAGGGCTGGAACCAATCCGCCGACTAATTAATAATATGGTTGAAGCAGTCTTCGGTTCCTTTCTATTGGTAAGTTTATTGATCGTAGTGCATGAGCATAAATGAAGTCTTATCTTTGGAAAGTAGGAGGTAGAATCCGCCTGCTAAAGTATTATCTTCATGCCGCTATCATAATTGGCACCGAGGAGATAAAAGATTATATCTTTGATGGAAGAGATAGGAACGACCTGTCTATAAAAGATGCCCGAGGTTATAAAAGATAAATATAGTAAAGACGACATAGTGTGGTACTATCCGTTCCCTAATGATACCTCTCAGTCTCTTAAGAACACAAGGTATAAGGCAGTAGTGTTAAACGCTATAGAAGATGACTATTACTATGACTATGTTATATACATTATAGAAGAAGCTCACCCTAATAGAAGAAAGAAGGTAAGAGTTAAGAACCTAGTGGTATACAGGGGGAATGAAGTGGAGTAAAATGGGGGGAAGTGGAAAGGGTAGGAGACCTATGGATAGTATTGGGCGCTCTATGGATAAAGGTATTTATAATTTTCTTAGAAGGAAGGGGGGAAGGTAGGAGGATCTCATACACGCTACTTCTCAACCTGTCAACCTCTTTAATAACTAGCTTAATTCACACTTAATTGACATCTTTTCTTGAAAAAGCCCTCAAAGTGTGGTATAGTATAGCAGTGGTTAGAGTTATGGATAGCGAGGGTTGTGTGGGTGGACTTGACATACACTTGACAACTTTGTTGTTGACATTGTGCTCTTTTCTATGCTATATTATGTATGTAAGGAGCGAGTGATGTCAGAGGAAAATAAACCAGAGTTTGATCTCAACAAACACACTGCCCGCCTGCTAATGAACGAGCCGTTCTTTGCGGGCTTGTCGCGCAGGATTGACAAACAAAAAACTACTTCCATTCCAACTGCGGGTGTGACGGTTGACAAGAAGTCGGCTCAGTTCGTGTTGATGTACAATCCCTCCTTCTTTGAGAAGTTGTCAGACAAGGAGAAGCTTGGTGTTCTTAAGCATGAGTTCTACCATCTGGTGTTCGAGCATGTCACTGGTCGTAAGCCCGAGGGCGGACTGACCAAGACTGACAACATGTGTATGGACCTGGCTATCAATAGCCATCTCATTGGGGAGTTGCCCGATAACTGCTGCATCCCAGGCAAGAAGCCCTTTGAATGGGCACCTCCTGGTAAAAGCTATGAATGGTACAAAGCCAACTGGCAAGGGGCGGATGAGCAAGAAGGCGGTGGAGAGGGTGAAGGCGAAGGAGACCCCTCGGATTCATTTGATGATCATAGTGGCTGGGAACAGGTCGATAACACTGAAAATGAAATTGCTAAAGAACGTTTAAAAGAAGCTATTAAGAAAGCTGCTGAAGAAGCAAGCCAAGCTGGGTCGTGGGGTACCGTGCCTGCTGAGTGCCGTAAAGAGATTCTTGACCGGCTTAAGGTTCGAGTTAACTGGGAGAAGGCATTAAGATATTTTGTTAAAACCTCTCAGAAGGCAGCGAAGCGAAGTACCGTCCGTCGTATTAACAAGCGCTTCCCTTACATTCACCCTGGCAAGAAGGTTACTCGTACTGCCAAGTTCGCAGTGTCTATTGACCAGAGTGGTAGTGTGGACGACGAGATGTTGTCCAAGTTCTTCTCAGCCCTTGACAAGTTAGCCAAGCTGGCTTCCTTTACCGTCGTTCCCTTTGACACTGAAGTGTGTGAAGAGCATGTGTTCGAATGGAAGAAAGGTAAGCGTTACAAAGCAGAGCGTGTTCGTTACGGAGGTACTTGCTTTGACGCTCCTACCAAGTGGGTAAACGAACGGAGCTTTGATGGTCACATCGTACTCACGGACATGATGGCTCCTAAGCCTGTCACTTCGAAGTGCAAGCGGCTGTGGGTTACTACTGCACAATACGCAGAGCGTCCTTACTTTGAAACCAAGGAACTTGTTCTGGTGGTAGATTGATTATTGCCGAGAACACTAAAATAAAAAAGGTAAAACAATGCTAACAAACAAATGGATAATAGCCGCAGCACTAATCGATGTATTAACATACTCAGCATTAGCGTATACTACCTATCACTACATAACATGTTAACAAACACTTGACATAATAGTAGTAGACACACAGGTAGTAGTAGTGTATACTATAGCAGTAGCAAGAGAGAGAGGAACACATGGAAGACATCGTACTAATAGCAGGGGGAGTAATGGTAGCCAGCCTATTCATTATACTAGGGGTGAGTGAACTATTGCTAAGAGCGCAAGGGATGTAGGGGGACTACCCCCTCCCCCCCTCCACCCGAGGTATGTGCCATACGGCTTATGGGGTCATATATGCCGATTAAGGCAACACAACACACCAGAAAATTTTATCAGATTTAAGGAGACATTATGAAAGACGCAGTAGGAAAACCGATTCTAAGATCATTCGGCTTCAACACATTAGCCTTCGGGCGCATTGCAGAACAGCGGAAAGAAGGTCCGTGGGTTATGGTTCGTGTAGATTGGGTAGAGGATTGGGTAGATGGTCAGGAGTGGTACAAGCTTGCCAACTTGATGGTAATCGACAAACCAGCACTACTTAATCGTATTGAGAAAGTGTGAGGGTCCAAAAATTGCGCCAAAATTTTTCCAAGACTAATGACTATGACAAGGGGGACTTAGTTCGCTACTATGTGACAGATCCCCATGACATTGTAATGGAGGGAGGAATAGGCGTGGTTACAGATGTGTTTTATAACGAACGAAGTAGCTGCCATTTATACCGGGTTTTAACTCAGGGTAGCGGGCATCAATTATGGTTTGAGGAAAAAGAGGTGGTATTAGTCCAAAAAGCGTCCTAACTATAAAAGGAGGTTAGGATGTGGAGGACAACAGGTTTGATATTGGAGACTTAGTAGAATACTATGTTTTTACAACGTATTATTATGGAGAAGGCAGTGTAAGATTGAGAGGGAAAGGTATAATAGTGAAAAAAGAATTTGTGCAGTGGAGCCCAGACGCCCAGCGTTGGATTGATGAGGCTACATACAATGACAAAGACTTAAGTGAAGGCATATGGCGCTATGATGTGTTATGTGCTAAGACAGGAATTACACACGACGTAAGCTCAAAAGGCTTAATGCTAATTACGGCAGCAAAAAGGAATAAATAAAATGGCAGAATGTATTAATTGTGAAGAAGATTATAATGACAAGCGATTGGCGCTTGGTTACCAGACATGTCTGGATTGTGGCGAAAGCGAGGCGCAAGGTATCATCGCCGCTCGCACGCACGCAAAGCTATGTGAAATGACCCCATATGTTTCAGGGTCTCTTACACAACCAGATGCGTTATTCGAGCAAAGACCTGATGGTCGCGAGGGATATAGGCGTCAACTAGAGCCCAGTTCGAACAAAGTATTCGTTGTAGGCGAATAATTTAAGTTTTTTCCCTTATTGTGATATAGTTACTATAGAAATGGAGAGGTCCGTGTCTGATAGTTACGACGATTGGGATGAAAACGCAGCAGCAATAGAGGATTACCTCTCCGACCGCTTGGAAGAATATCTTGAGCAGTTGGAGATTGATCCTTTTGATGCATACTATAACGATTATAGTGCCCCAAATGTCGCGACGAACAGCAATGACAAATACCAAGCGCTATTAGCAACATATGTTAGTAGCCTTGAACGTTTGGTTACACATTCAAAATCAAACAATCACAAGCCCACCGCATACACTGTCATTGCTGGCTCCGGTCCCGCTTGGTTTTACGAACCTTCAACTAAAAAGATGATTAAAACTGAGCGCGGATCGGAGATCGTCGTTATACCTGGCGAACCGGATGAGCAAGGAAGACTACTTGTGCGTACAATGAACACATTTTTAATGATACCCGAAGAGGACATCTTGGATTTGGGCTATAACTAATGGATGTATGGCGGACACCTAATGGTAAGCCTTTAAATATAACACAAATATTTGACGAAATAAAAGCACATGTGCGGAACGAAGGCAAGATTTATATCGGTACGGACTCGTTTATTGACAAAGATAGGTGTGCCTTTGCCACCGCTATATGCTTACATGGCGCAAGCGGTCAAAGAGGGGGAAAATATTTTTTTCGTAAAGTTTATTATAAGAAACAAAATTTTCCGTCCATGGTTCAAAGAATTTTCCGCGAAGTTCAAGATTCGATTGAAATTGCGTTAAATATATCTGAACATATCCCCACCGCCAAAATTGAGCTTCATTTGGATGTTTCTCCACCGCATAATGGTAATGGAACCTCCAAAATCTCTGATATGCTTACCGGGTACGCGAAAGCGTCCGGCTTTGAGTGCAAAATTAAGCCTGAAGCTTGGGCTTCGCAGTCTGTTGCAGATAAACATTCAAAATAAATAAAATTTTGGTCGTGTGTTTGGTTGGGGGTATTTTTATAAAACAAATAACTATTTATAACAGAATTTAAAGGAACTTATTCTTATGCATATCTCAAAACAACGACTCATTCAAATTATTAAAGAAGAACTTAAAGAAGGCGAGGTTACAAGCCCTCCCGAAGAACTCGAAGTGAATGAAGAGGAAAAGAACAAGTCCCGTCATGCATATGAGCTTTACAAGAATATAAAGAAAGGTTATTCTCCTCAAGCTGCCGTCACCGCTATTCCCGATCACGAAGAGGGAATGAAGGCTTACTTCAATAGCCTCAACAAAAAGAAAGGTATGAGCGAATCTGAACTTACTTCTCGCGAAAGTCTTGAAGAGATGATTAAGAAAGAGCTTATGGATATGCTAAATAAATGAGTTGGTTTAGCAAAATTAAATCTTTATTTCCTTCAGCTTCAGAGATAGAAGAGGAAGCGCAAAATGATGTGGAGCAGGCATTTTTAAATGTGTGTACTGACGCTGGCTTGGGCTCTAAAATATTAGACCAGACTAACGGCGTCGAATTATTCAAAGCCTGGTATGAGGGAGATGGCAGCGAGCAGGACATATTAGAATCCATCCCCTGCTTTATGGAATCTCATCCTGTGGTTAATGCCAAATTTACAAGGTTTTTTAAAAGATGAAGATCACAAAAAACCAGTTAAAAGAGATGATTGAACAAGTTATCTCCGAATTCGGAGAGGATACACCGCCAGAGATTCAGAAGGCAGTAGAATCTGATGCAGAACTGGAAGTTCTTTTAACTGCCATGGCAAACAGGATTAGTGATTTAGAGGCAGAATTAGAACAAACTAAGAAACGTTATGCTAATGCTAGCTCTCGTATGTCGCAAATTACAGGCAAACAATAACTAAACATCTATATATCTTAGATGTACAAGGTTGGTGATTTAGTTAAACGTGTAAAGGTTTTATCCCTTGGTGAAGATAAGGATATGAAATGGTTATTGGATCATTCTGTCTCTGATTCTGTTGGCGTTATATTAGAGGTGGAGGCTCCATCCTTTGATATTAGAATCAATAATTTAAATTATCCTGAGTGTTTTGTAAAAGTGCTCTGGCAAAATATATCAGCGAATTCGCTTAACCCGATGTGGCACTGGGGTGAAGAGCTTGAAATAATTAAAAAAGTTGAAGAAAATACTTGACATCACCCTCTATTTGTGCTAAATTATAGTTGTACTTAGGAGGTATTGTGAAAAATTTTGGTTATGCTTGTATTAACATGGGGTTCTCGACTCGACCCAAATCAAAAAGAATTACTACCAACAGGTCTATGATTCGCAGAACCTTTGATGAGAAGGGTATCGAATATGCTTCTGAGCTTGCCCTGCAAAATATTCAAGACCTATTGCGCATTCTCCATTGGAACCTATCACACGATATTTATTTTTATCGTCTTTCTTCTGATGTTTTTCCATGGGCTTCCGAATATGAGATGGAAGAACTGCCTGACTACGAAATGATTTCTTATTATTGTAAGCGTGTTGGAGAGTTTGCAAAACAACACAATATGCGCTTGACTGCACATCCCGGTCACTTTAACAAATTGGCATCTCCCAAAGAGCGCGTATACAAGCTTACTGAGACTGATTTGTCCGTGCATGCAAAAATGTTCGACATGATTGGTCTGCCTCGCACACCTTACGCCAAGCTCAACATTCATGTCGGTGCAGCTTATGGTGATAAAGTGTTCGCTCTTGACAACTTTTGTCGCAACTTCGAGCGGCTTCCCGAGTCTGTCCGCTCGCGGCTTACTGTTGAAAATGATGACAAGCCGTCTTTATACACCACGGAAGAGTTATATGAGGGTGTCTACAAGCGTATTGGTACTCCTATTGTGTTTGACTATCATCATCATATGCTTCATCCTGGTAATCAGACCGAACAAGAAGCCCTTGAGATGGCATTGTCAACATGGGGCGATATCAAGCCTGTTGTTCATTATGCCGAATCGCGGTCACGGGAGTATAACAATCCCAAGATTAAACCACAAGCTCATTCTGATTATGTCCTCACGCCCCTCAACGATTATGGCAATGACTTCGATATCATGATTGAAGCAAAACACAAAGAGCTTGCTCTTCTGCGATATCGTAGGATTATCCTTGAGAATGCTGCGTAGTTGTTTTCTTGACATTTCTTTGACACAAAACCCCAATATATGTGGTATATTAACTATGTAAGGGAGTCGTTATGGTTGACAAACAAGATCTTTTCGCTGGTTATTGCGCTGTGTGGAAATACGCAGAGAATCGTCTCGGTTATGAGGTACATGAGGGACCAGACATGCAAGATGTTTGTATGTCAGATGTTAAAGAAATTAATATTTGTTCCAGAAAGGGTATCGAGAAGAAACTTTATGGACTTCTCCACGAATGTGGGCATGCCTTGATTCGCGAAAACTGGACTAAGTTCCAAAAAGAGTTCCCCGCTCACGCTGCCTGTGGCTATGATGGGCGTAAAAACCGAACGGATAATTATCGCATTTCTCTTGTTGAAGAGGAATACGAAGCTTGGAAGCGTGGTAAACGGCTTGCAAAGCGGCTTGGGATCAAACTTGATGAAGAACGATATGAAAAACACAAAGTGCAGTGTTTAATGTCCTATATGCACTGGGCAGTTGGACAATATGATTAAAGAAAAGATTAAAAAAACCATTAAAAAGGCTAAACAATGTGGTGAGTTCGCCCAATGTGCGTCCATGGGAGTCGTGTTGGCACTAGTTATTGTATTAAAAAGCCAGAGATACCCAAGTATTAGAAAGGATACTAAAAAAAATAAGCCATGAGTTCAACTAAAACACCATTAAATGAAGAACCCTTCGGAATTAAGTCAATGGAACGGCTTAATATTGGTGATTTGGTGCAATGGTCTGAGTTAGGACCAAGTGGTTATAAACAAGAGAAAAGAGTTGGTGTTATTTCCGAGCTATATTTAGAAAAAAGAGGCTCGCGGAACGTAGCACTGGCAAGAATCAACGAAATTACCAAATCAAAAAACAATTTATCGCTCATCGGGCGAGAAAGAGTGGTTCTTGTCGTTAGTTTACATGTTTTATCAAAGGTAGATGAAAAAAATGAGCAATTATCCGTATAAAATTTATTGTGACATGGACGGAGTTCTATGTAATTTTGAGAAAGGCGTTGTTGAGGCAATTAATCGCGAGTTATCAAGCAATAATCCCAAAAATCCAGAGCTTGCAGCAGCAGTTATTAAAGATTTAGGTCGAAATTATATCAATGTTGAGGAAATTCAGAAGTTTTCGCCCGGAAAGTCAGACACCGCAACGACTTATATGTACCACCTTGTACATGATGATGTAGATTTCTGGGCAAATCTTGAATGGCAGCCTGGTGGAAAACAATTGTGGGCTTATATCCGCCAATACAACCCTGATATTTTAACTTCTCCAATGGATAAGAAGGGTCATAACGAATCTTTAGAAGGAAAACTCATTTGGGTCGAGAAAAATCTTGGTTTGAGCCCCGATAAAGTCAACTTTGCTCATGATAAGTGGAAATATGCCCAAAGTGAGGACGGAAAACCAAGTGTTTTGATTGATGACTTTGAAACAAAGGTTAAACCATTTACAGAAGCCGGAGGGATTGGTATTTTGCACCTTGGAGCCCGCAATACAATAAAAATCCTTGAACTTCTTACAGATTCTGACAAAGCCCCGTGAAAACGGGGTTTTTTAGTATTTAAAGATATATTCGACACTATTTATATTGTATTTTGGTACATTTGGGGTCGTTTCATGAAAATTATCGTTAAAAATCGTTCTGGACAAGATATGAGCCATATGGGATCATACCTTAAATCCTTTCTGCCTTATGTGCAGAAAAGAATGGGGTTTAATCGCCCACCAGCGATTTTCTTTGATTCTGATCCTCAAAATGCCGAAAATGTGCTTGGAAAGACCGCATATTACAATCCAGAGACCGAAGAGATCGTAGTTTTTGTTGATAAGCGTCATCCAAAGGACATTTTGCGTTCTTTATCTCACGAATTGGTTCACCATAGTCAAAATTGCCGTGGAGACCTTAATCCTGAGATCGCAGGCGAGACAACACCAGGGTATGCCCAAACAAACGCCCATATGCGAGCTATGGAAGGCGAAGCCTATCTAAAAGGCAACGGCTATTACTTTCGCGATTGGGAAGATTCATTGAAGAATGGTCTTGAAGAAACTAATTATAAACATATTACAGGAGATAGTCATAAAATGGCGACTTATGAACAATTAAAAGAGGATATCACTAAAAAAGTGGTGGCTGCTCTTACAGAAAAATTAAATGAAGGCAAGAAAAAGCCTGACGGCGACGGCGATGGTGTTCCACCATGGGCAGATAAGGACGATAATGACCCAAAAGTCCAAGAAGAAGCTGTTGAAGAAGGTGAACCCTGCGGAACCTGCGGCAGCGTTGAAGATCGCGCCATGGAAGCCATGAAGGCTGTTCATGATTTAGCTAGCGCAGCAGGAGTAGATTTACAAGCCGATGTCTCTGGTCCCGGCGATGTTGAATACGGTGAAGACGAAGAAAAACTTGAGGAAATGTATCAGGTGTATGATCACGGTGGAAACTTGAGAGACACCGATGCTGAACAAGCTCAGTATGAGAAGGCTAAGAAAGAGAAGGAAGAAGAGGAAAAACGCAAAGCGGCATTTAACTCTGCTAAGTTCCAAAGAGAAAATGAAGAGCTTGAGGAGGCTCAAGAAGAAAAAGTTGTGGAGGAGGCTATCTCCAATGATCAATGGTATCAAAGTGAGTTATTTGAAAGTCTCAAAAAGAGATGGACAAAATAAATGAAAATGATTTTGACCAATACATCGTTGTCTGGTCGGATGACACAACACGAATTTATGATCCCTTCACCAATCTTGAGAATGCTTATCAACACATGGTAGAGAAGCTTTCTGAAGGGAAGTGGGCTTGCGTAAAGTCAAAACATAAATTACCTAAGATACATTATTCACATAAAAGGAGATAGAAAAATGGCATCACCAAAAAAGAAATGGTTAAGAAGAAAAGCAGCAGAACTTGCAGCACAACAAGAGGTGGCAAAACCAGCACCCGCACCGGCTCCAGAGGTTAGACCTGTGGTAAAGCCTGTGGTAAAGCCTGCTCCAAAAGCTGTTGTAAAACCAAGAAAAGAAGATTAAAATGGATTACGACGCTCTAACAAGAAAGTTTTTAACGAATCTTAAAGAAGGCGTAAACCACAAAGTGGGTCTTAGGGAATATGTTCAAGCCCTTGGCGAAACTTTGTCGTCTATTAACCCTCGTACACAAACAGAACAAAGGCGTTTGGCGATGGCTAAAGAGCAGCTTAATCAAATCAAAAAGCAAACAAGACGCTTACAAGAGCGAGTTGCTATTCTTGAAGAGCAAGTTGCAGTCTTAGAAGAAAACAAGGACATTTAATTATGGGTGGTGTTGCCGGAGGAATGGCTCATTTATATAATGATCCATCCTTATCATTTAATGATATTAAAAAAATCCTATCCGCTGCATCTCGTGGAGAGATTGAAGGAACCGAGAAGACAGACGGATACAATATTTATCTGGGATATGTCGATGGCAAGCCGCGAGCGGCTCGTAACAAAGGTGATATGGCAAAAGGTGGCATGGATTTCGCCGCCCTGGCTGCCCGTGAGTTTAAAGGCGGACCCGAAGTTCGCAAAGTTTACTTGGACGCCTTCAGAGCCTATTCTATGGCTTTGGACACCCTCTCAGAGAAAGAGTTAGACGCTGTTTTTGGCGAGAACGGCGAAGTTTTCTATAATACCGAAATTCAAGGTCCAAGTGCCTCAAATGTTGTGAACTATGACGCAAATGTGCTTTCAATTCACCCAACGGGACACAAAGCATACGATAAAGAGACAAATCAGTTAGAACTTGTGAACACAGCTAACAATTCTGCTGCTTTGGATAATGTTATTGATCGTTTTGAAGAAAAGCTTCAAGACGAAGATTTCAACGTTCGTCGTACTGCTGTTCTTAAGCTGAACAAGCTTGACAGCGATTATGACCTCAATATTGCCCTAAATAAGATGGAAAAAGCCGGTTTTTCTGGTGATATGACCATTGGAGAGTATTTAGAGCAAAACATAATGGATTATGTCAATCAGAAGCTTGGATATCTATCTGACGATATAAAACAGAAAGTTGTTGATAGAATTGTCAAGAAAGAAGGCAATTTGGGTATTCCACAGATTACAAAAGGCATGCCCAAGGCTGAAAAGCAAAAGATCAGCGCATTTATAAAGTATGGCCCCTCTCTCCTTAAAAAATATACTTATCCTCTCGAAGACGCAATTCATGATTTCTCTGTTGAGCTTCTTCGTGGACTGCAAAGTGCTTATATTCTTGATAATGAAGCACAGGTAGAAAAATTAAAGAAAGAAGTGGCTGATGCTATCAAAGCTCTCCGAGAATATTCAGGTCCAGGCGCAGAAGAGGCACACGAAATCTTATTTCAACAGTTAAAGAAGCTTAAGCATCACGACAATATTAGCACAGCCGTTGAGGGCTTTGTTTTTCAAATTGGCGATCAAGTGTATAAGTTCACAGGCAATTTTGCTCCTGTAAACCAGCTACTTGGACTTTTCAGATATGGAAGGGGCAAAGTGCCAGCGCTTAAAAGTCAGGAACTCAACGAGGTAGAGAATTATTTTAATTATCCCTCCCATGCAGAAGTGGGTGATGTAACAAACGAGCCAAGCAACCCCGAGGACAAAAAATACCTTGTTATAATTCCAGGCGGGTTTAAACCACCGCATCTTGGACACTACAATCTTGTGAAATCTTATTTGGATCACCCATCTGTAGAGCGAGTTGCAATTATTATTGGCGATTCAGAACGAACTGATTCTGAGGGTAAAATTAGTATTGGTTTTGATGAAGCAGTACGAACTTGGAAAGAATATGGAATTTCAGAGGGTCCAAACATAACCCTTATTCGTGCTCGTAAGCGTCAAAACAAAAAAGGCGATGACTACGAAAATCCAATGGCTGACGCCTATGATTTGGTTCAGGAAATTGATCCACAAGAATTAAAAGATGGAAACATGGCTGTCGCTATGGGTGCCTCAACAAAAGACGGCGACTATGAGCGTGCTGTTAAGTTTGCACAATCACATCAGCCTGGTTCTCGATACTATCGCGAAGGCGTCACGGTTACAGAACCACCTGTTAAAGTTCGTGCCGAGGACTTTAGTTATCCCGAGGGCTCTAAGCACGCAGGCAAGCCTATTTCTGCAACACATATGCGACAAGCGATTGCCGATGGCGATTTAAAAGAATTTTCTTATCATGTTCCAGAAGTTGCACGCAAATCAGAGAAAGCTCTTGAAAATTTAATGAACGATCTTGCTGGTCGCGGTTCCTACACCAAACAAGAGCGACCTAACTATGATGACGGCACCACCGCTACGCCTCCATTAAACCCTGCTGCTTTGTACAAAATTGGGGAAGGGTTGGACATCTTTAATTTATTAGAGAAGGTTATAGAGGAGAATATGGATGTTGATGAAGCTCTTGAAGAGATCTCCTCCATGGCTGGCGGTGACGTTGCAATAGGTGTTGATAAAGAAGACAAAAAGGGTAAGAGAAAACCCACTATTTTCCGTGAAGACGAAGAAATTGAAGAAGACAGAGGCGTGAAAGGTCAGCCTGGAACAAATTATCCGAGCACTCGTGATGCAGACGACGATACCAATGAATATCCGACTGAACCAAAATATAAAATAGCTAAAGAACAAAGTGAAGTTGAAGAGATAGCAAACTATTTATTAGAAGCAGGAGTCTTTATAGGATGATTGATAGACAACAATTCGTGGAAGAACTTAAGCTCAGAGAGCAGATTCGTAGAGCGATTAACATTATTAGAGAGAAAAAAGAGACAAAAGCAAAAGCAGTCTTGGCAGAAGAAACAAAGCTGCGTAACCTTATTCGTAGTCTTCTGAAAGAGCAAGAGGGTACCGGCGATGAATCTACTGGTATTGCATTCTTGCGTCGTGATTTAAAGAAAATTTTACCTGAACTTGAAGAGGCATATACTTCGTTGAGAACATCTGTGGAACAAAGAACATCTTACAGAGCACATATTCTAAATGCCATTCAAAACTTAATTGAGGTTTCTGATACAAACTTCAATGCTACTCCAGATAAAGATCCTGGTGAAGAAGCCGTGGGGATTGAAGAAGCAATTGGCGTTAATGTAGATACTACCCCCGCCGCAGATGTTAAGAAAAGAATTGATATTGGCAGAGAAAAACCTGATCAAGAAAAAGATGAAGTAGATACTGAAAAAGAAAAAGAAGAAGCAGAGCTTAAAGACTTCGCAATTGCTGGTGAAGATAGAACAGGTGCTGTTGAAGCACTGAGAAGTATGAAACAAATTGAACACACTATTAAGAAAACCTATAACGGTTTATTTGACCCAAATGACCGAGATCTTTACGCTGATTATCTTTTGACAAATCTTCAATTATACTTTGATGAGTTTGAAGAAGAGCTTCAAGCTGTGGTACCCGAGCCGGATAATCCCGATTATGAACAACGAAAAGCAGCCCCTGAACCGCCTGCTGATACAGGAATTCAATCTGAAGATAACGATCCTCTTTAAAAAAGATCGTCAAAAATTATAAAAACAAAATTTTATGTGCTACCCTGGGTGGGTAGGTGGCTTTATGAGTTGGAAGAAACAACGTAGACTACAAGGTAAAACTAAAAACTATAGTTTATCTAAAAAACTGAGACTTGAAAATAGATCAAATGATGAATTTGAAATTATGATTAGTCAGTTAACTTTAGAAGAACTAATTGGTCTTAAGTTAGAATTAGCATCTAAAATATTAGATGGTAGATTGTTTGGTTTACCCGTCTGGTCTTCAATGCATTCAATAGTTCAAGACGCAATGCTGAAGTGGGTGTACTCTGCTTCGCGCACTAAAGCAGAAGCAGTTAGATATCTGGGTATTAACCAGTCAGACTTTAAAGAATTGATAAAAAAATATAAAGTAGATGATTATTTCTCAGATTTAGATGTTGATAATGATAATAAAGTATGATATAGTTTATGTTATACAAAGAGATAGTGTTACAAACTTAAAGGGATAAACGCGAGTTCAATGTCTCCAACGAACTCCATACACAAAGTAGGTGTGAATCAGATTGAAGGGAGACTGGCAAGGCGATGAGCAAGGCAGATTCGTCAGTTTGTAACAATTTAGAATTTAAGGGGATGAAACGGCTTCGACAGGATAAGAAAGAAAAATAGTGCAAGTAGGATTGAACATCCTTAATCGTTCAAAAACAACAATTGCAAACAATAACGCAAACTTCGAATTAGCACTCGCTGCTTAATCGGGAGGTCGCTCAAAACCTTCTATCCAATTTGAGCAGATACCGCAACAGGGTAGTAAGCGGTATTTTATAGCTACCAAAACATATCAATTGGGATTGGGTGAGGGTTTAGCTTGCCAGTTGATTAATCACCCCGCTTTTGTTAATTTTCACAGAGTGGAAGGTTGGGATTACTACCCGGCAAAAATTAACTAAACTTGTGAACGACTACTATTGGACTTATTTTGGACGCGGGTTCGACTCCCGCCATCTCCACCACTTCATAAAAAAAGGAAAAAAAATATGATTAATAAAATTATGACCTGCCTTTTAGGCTTAGGTATTATGAACACAGCAGTTGCTGCTGATGATTGGAATTCTCGTAAGGGGATCAGATTTGGATATAACTATGCAAACGGTGCTGATGAATCTGATAGAGTAGATAGCCCACATATGTTTGCTATGGGGTTCGAAATGCAACAAACACGATCAGGTGGATCTTGGTTAGATGTGTTGTTTATTCAGAACGCCACAATTAGTGGACTTGACCAAAGTATTATCGCTCCATCATTCAGTGTATTGGTTGGTTTTGAAATTGATAAACAGGTTCAGATTGGAGTCGGACCAAATGTGACTTTCTATGATCCATCTGGAGAGGATAATTATTTTCATCTTCTCGCCGCTGTAGGTTATACAGCAGAAGCCGGTATCTTTAGTGTACCCTTGCATCTTTTCTTTGTACCAGATGTTAATGGATACTATCGTGTTGGTGCAACAACTGGTGTTAACTGGTAAGGAATAAAAATATGACAACACTTAAAACAAGAGTTACTGAATTTTTCTCTGGCACTCATGAACAACTTATGAACCTCATAGGAGGGGCAAAACAGACTGAGACAGAGGATATGAGTCACTATACGGTAGCAGAATTAAAAACTATGGCAAAAGAACGTGGTCTTACGGGATATTCTTCTCTTAAGAAAGCGGATCTTATTGAATTGCTAAACAATTAAAAGGAAAAAAAATATGATTAGATTATTCACACTTGGTCTGCTCGCGCTTGGATGCCGAGCAGGTCAAAATTATGATGATGTATACGAAGGTCCAGTTCACGGAAAGGTGTCAGGACTTGTTACATCAATTGATGGTAGCCCACTTAGCGGTGTTAATGTTTCCGCTCAAGATGTGTCTGCCGTAACGTCTGAAGATGGTACTTATACTTTGTTGGATATGGATCCAGGGGAGAATATTGTTGTACAATTTTCAAAAGAAGGATATGCTCGGAACTATACCACTGCTACCCTTCACTCTTGGGAGACTGCTGCTTCAAATGCTTCTTTAATTGAAGCAGACGGCTTTGTCACAATTGATAGCACAACTTCCAGCAATGTTGAGGTATTTGGTACCAAGATTAGGTTTTCAGAAAATTCTTTCTTTAATTCTGATGGTTCTCAATACACAGGCGAGGTTACCGTTCAGGTTACTCATGTTGATCCTTCCACACAAGAAGTGTGGGGCGCACCAACTGATTTAACCGCAATTGGTCATAGTACCCCAGGTGATGGAAGAGCCAAGGATGTTTCAAATGTTTCTCAGCTTGTATCATATGGTATGGTTGATGTTGCTTTGTTCGACACTGATGGTCAAGAATTAAATATTTCTGCTGACACCCCAGCATTTTTGGATATCCCAATCACAAACGGCGATTTACCAGAGGTTTATCAATTATCCCCAGGAGATACTCAAGCATCTTGGTCATTTGATCCTCAAGTGGGTCGTTGGACTGAAGAAGGTGTTGGAACAATCGTAGAGGAAGATGGAGTTGTATCATTTCAGTTTGAGGCATCCCACTTTTCTTGGTGGAACTGCGATCAGGGATTTGTACCTTCCTGCGCTTCAGGACGCATTCTTGATATTACTGGATTCCCAGTCCGTGGTGCTGAAGTAACTTGTGACGGGGCTCAGTCGTTCTCAACTGCTACTACCGATGACGAAGGTTATTTTGTTTGTAGTGTTCTCGTTGGTGATGAGGTTACCTTTACGGCAACTACTGTTGTAGACAGCCGTCTTTGGTCCCAAGAAACCGTTCAGTTTATGGATGGTGAAGGTTCCAGCGCTGCTGATTGCGAGCCTGTCAAAAATCTTGATATTGATGTTTGTCGTATTGCAGGTACGATTAACGTACAAAATGTTGTAGGTATAACCGAAGTTGAAGCAGAACTACATTCTGACAATGTTGGAGGATTTTTCTGGGAACCACCAGGAGATCTTAAATATTGTAATGATCCTTTGGAATCTTTGAGCGTAGGCGAATGTTGGTCTGGAACTCACGAAGAAGTTCAACGAGCTTTTCCTGAAGGGGCTATTCCTGGTATCCCTGCTGACTCGCGTTCAGTTGGAAGGTGGCTTGAGGTTCGTACCGAAAAAGAAAGGTACAGAATTGATCAGGAATCAGTTGGTTCACAGCCAAATTACACTTGGGACAATTTCTCGTTCGATGGCGTAGAGGTTATTGACCAGCGCCCAGAGTTTCATGCTGGTGACATTCTTGATGTACAGGCACCTGGAGATTATTCCTCATATTTCGGAGCTTGGGAAGCACCTGGCTTTGCAATTATCCCAACAGCAACCAATATTGATTCTAACGGAGATGCATCGCTCTCACTTGGCGCAAGTCTGTCAGTTTCTTACGATGGTTACGACCAAGATGAAGTATTTGTAAGTGCTTATTCTGGAGATACCCAGATGTTCTGTAAGTTTGAAGATAATGGTCGTTTTACCATTCAATCTACGGGCTTAAGTTCAGGCTGGGGCGGGCTTTCTGTCTTTCACTTGGAGACTGATTTGTTTGCTGGACCAGACGGATTACCGATTCGTACACAAGTTTTTTCAGGTGGGACAATTCCACTTGATATAAAATAAACAAAAATTTTGTTTATCTCCAAAGACGGGGGCAGCGAAAGTTGCCTCCGTTTTCTTTTTTTGTTCGTATTTACTTTGTGGCTATTAAAAGAAAATACCTCGCAAAAGTTTACGCTGCTAAATATTTGGCTTGTGATGATGTCCTCTGGGTAGCCGAGGAACTATTTAGTATAATGCAGGAAAGTATTTCATTCGACTCTTCTGTAAAACAGGAAGTTACAAAAGAATTTTTAGTTGACATCATAGAAATTATGACAGGAATCAATGAAGACTTCACTCTTAAAGTAACTGATGAGTATTTGAAACTTGCTTTACAATCTAACACTGGAAAATAAAAAATGAAAGATATATTTTGGCTAACTGAAGACTTTGATGCTGCTCGCGGAGACGAAGATGCAGGTAGTAGCAATGATAATAACATTGTGTCTGCCCAAGACAACAACATTTACTTTTATTCAGAAGTTAGCAGACCAAAAGTGCTCTCTTTAAACAAAAGCTTAGTAAGAGTTTCAAACAGTATTCGAAACAGGTCTTCAGTGCTACAATGTGAGGATATTCCTATCAATTTGCATATCTGTAGCTACGGCGGTTCTGTTTTTTCAGGTTTTGCGGCAGTTGATTATATTGCTGAAAACAAGGTTCCCGTTCATTCATACATTGATGGTTGTGCAGCTTCAGCCGCTACATTAATGAGTGTTGTTGCCGAAAAAAGATTTATGCACAAACGCTCTTTCATGTTAATCCACCAATTATCTTCCGGTATGTGGGGAAATTATGAGGCGCTTAAAGACAGCATGGAAAATTGTGATATCCTTATGGAGACAATCCGTGACATTTATAATAAGCACACCAAGATTCCAAAAAAACAACTAAACGATATACTCAAGCGCGACCTGTGGTTTGACGCTGAGACCTGTTTAAAATATGGTTTAGTTGACGAAATAATTTAAAATGAAAAATAAAATTTTAGATATAGCCGAGGTGCTATTGTATGTCAGCACTGGATTCTTTTTTTGCCATATTGTATTTCATATGTTCTTGACATTTCTTTAACACACACCTTCCTATATATGTGCTAATATATAATTGTATTTAGGAGAATCAATGAGTCCAAATAAAAAGGCAAGTTTATTTATTTTTACAAGTTCGCTGTTTATATTCTGGCTTATGTTCAACATAACAACTTGTGCTTTAAATCCTTGACATTTACTTGACAACTTAATTGTTGACAAACCTATCAATTTTGTGCTATATTATATATGTAATCAAGAGGGAAGAATAATATGAAAGTTCGCAATGCAATCAAAAAAGTCAAGAGCCATTTCAAAAAACAAGGTATTGACATTCAAATCAGTTCTCCAGAAGAAGGTGGTGACTACAAGTGGAGATTTCAACATGAAAACTATGTTGGATCGTTTTCTGTTAATGGGATGCGCGGTCATGAGCCAGAAGCTTTAGATGGTGAAGCCACATTGTTTCATGTCCGCCACTTCAAAGATCACTCAGATTCGATGACCGACTACTTTGCTGGTTCTTTCCGAGATAATGTCACTCAAGTATGTGAGAGCCTTTTGCCCTCACCATCAAAATACAAGACTGGACAACTTGTCCGTGGAAAAGAAACCAAACGAGCACAACGCTGGGGATTTTCTGGTAAAGTTGGTCTTATTACCGATACCGGCTCTGGACAAGCAATGGTTCTTTGGAATGGTGAAAAGCCTAACCGCTCGTATATCAGCGAGCGTGATCTTGAGTTGGTGAGCGGCTGATGAAACCAATGAAAGTAGGAGACCTCGTAGCTTTATCAAGCTACGGGGCAAATCTAGATGGGCTATATCCATTTACTGATTTTTATCGTTCAAGAAACCGCGAAGATAATGTTCCATTACGCGGTATTATTGTTAAGGTTGACTATCGTTTTTCCTATAACATATATTATATCAAATGGATGAAGACCCCTGCCCCCATTGGTCGAAATGGTCGTTGGGGATGTGAGTGGTTTGAGCGCAAAGATTTAAAATATGTGAGCAGGGCATGAGAACCATTCGCGGTTCGGGCTGGTGGCTCCTCGGTCATGCGCCTTGGGAAGAAAACATCGGCAAGCAGTGCAAGTTTATAGATGACGATGGTACCGAGAAGAAAGGAAAAATTATTTCTGCTTGGAACCTTAAAGAATACAACCAACAATGTTATACTATCTGTATCCCTTCCGATGGTAGGGAGTTTGAAAGAATTTATAGCCTCAACATCGACAAAGTTGAGGTTTTACAAAAATAGGAGAAATAAAATGGAAAATACACCAAACACTCTTGATGAGTTAATTACCCTTCTTGAAGGGACCAGAACAGATTACGATAAGTTTTATACTGATGGAAATTCTGCTGCTGGTACTCGTGTAAGAAAAGTCATGCAGACCGTAAAAACTACGGCTCAAGACGTTCGACTTCATGTACAAGAAACTAAAAACTCTGATTAAAAAATGCTGCCCCTTAGCTCAGTTGGTTAGAGCAACGGACTGTTAATCCGTGTGTCCTCGGTTCGAGTCCGAGAGGGGCAGCCATTTTGCACCCGTAGCTCAGTTGGATAGAGCAACAGCCTTCTAAGCTGTGGGTCATAGGTTCGAGTCCTATCGGGTGTGCCATTTTTGAAGACAGCTTACAGAACATAAATAACAAAAGTTAGACGCTTAACAAACCCCTACTTATACGCCCGTAGCTCAGGGGTTAGAGCGTTGTTCTTATAAAGCAAATGTCGTGGGTTCAATTCCCACCGGGCGTACCATTTTAGAGGAAAAAATGAAGAAGTGGAGTGACAACACCATGTTGGAATCAATCATAAATCCAACAGATAAAGGTTATGAAATAAAAATTAAGAATCCTGAGATTACATTCTTAGGTGTTCGCAAACAGCCTGATTATGCAACGGCATATATTACATTTTATCCAAAGAATAAAGTTATTGAACTTAAAACTCTCAAAGAATATTTTTATCAATTTAGAATGAAAATCCTATCCTATGAAAGAATTATCAATGTTGTTTATGATGATCTAATGGAAATATATGATCCTGAGCGATTAAGGATTGTTATGGAATTTAACCCTCGCGGAGGTATCAGTTCTAAACTGGTTATTGATTCAGATTGGGAAACCCGTGGCGGAGACGAAAAGTTTAAAGACTGGATCGGTCAAGAGGATAAATGGTAAAAATTATTTTAACAATGTTGCTGGCAAACAATACTGCCTATGCTAACATTAGTGTCAAGCCACGAACTTATGTCTGGCATACACATCATGAGCATTGTGTTCACCGCCCTCCCCCTAATCCAAATGGTGCTTGGGCGTGGGTGCCCGGTAATTATATATTTATACAAACCCGATTTGGTTTTGTGAGGCGCGTATGGAAAGATGGACACTGGAAGCTTAAGTCACATAAAAAAATATGAAAAGTATTATTTTAACATTATCGTTAGTTGCCTGTGGCTCTAAGAGTGAACCGCCCGATGAGGAGCTAAAAGACACTACTGCAAAAGTTGATACTATTGAAGATAGTGAAAACAACGCACTGGAAGTACCAGATATTAATGTAAGTGGTTATGATTTTCCAGAGCGATGCACAACAATTATGGAGAATAGGGATCATCATATTGCTCCAAAAGAGAAGGGACTAAGACCTAAAATTTGTAATCTTACAGGTATTGATCAAGCGGGTCGTGAAAACAATCTTTATGACTTTGAGGGTGATGTTATAGTTCTTGTTATTATGAACACAACCTGTGAGGAATGTATTGCTTGGTTGGATAATGACGGACCATATCAAATGCTTAAGCCACTTGACATCACTACTATAAATGTTATTACAAAAAATAATGATGGCATGTGGGCATCACCTTCTGATATAACAAAACTTCATACAGATTATAACCTTAGTCACTATCCGGTACTTGCAGTAGATCCAAGAATTATAGGTGAAGGTCCAGAACAATTTAAAGGTCAACGCAATGACGACATGCTCTCTCCTATGTTTTATATTATTGACAAAAACATGCGTTTAGCATGGTCTTCCACGGGTAAGCCATGGCATGAAAATTTTCATGCTTGGACAGAGTGGCACGCACCCGTACAGGACTTGACACTTGAATAATGCCGCCTTAGCTCAGTTGGTAGAGCAGTTGCCTTGTAAGCATCAGGTCGTCGGTTCGACTCCGACAGGTGGCTCCATTTTATGAATAATAAACTCAAAAAAGTTGTTGTCTGGAGATTGATTTCTTTTACAATTGCCAGTATTATTAGTTACTGGTATCTTGGTGAATTTAAGAAGTCGTTTGAGCTAACGCTCATACTCACCGTAGTTATGACAACTTTACATTATTTTTATGAGGAATTCTGGGAGCGTAAAACTATTTAAGGTACTATGAAAAAGTACCATGGCTCCCGTAAGCAGTTTTCTTATATTGAAAACGAACAATTTATCTCACCACTGGAAGTAGTTGATAGAGTAAACGACGACGACTTTATTGATGTAATCAATGAAATAGTCTCTGATCGCTGGCTTCAAAAATATAATACTGATTGGCTTAAGAAATTAAGAAGAGAAGTGGACAATCAACGAACTGGTTTCATTCCAGAAAGAAAGAAAGTATCTTTAATTAAGTCTATGTTGGCTTGGTGTGAAGGTCAAGATATTACCTTTGGTGTTGGGTTGAACGAGGGTAAATATTTTCGTGATATTGCAAAGGATGTAGTTAATAGTTTATTGCAATTTCCGTTTGGTCAAGTTGAAAAATACGAAGATATTTTAAATGAGCACTCCCATAAATTTCGCAGAAGAGGTGACGGAGTTCTTGGAATTCATAAAAACAGCACACCCTTTATTGAGGAAAACAAAAAATTAATTTTGCTCGCTTATCGACATTTTCTCCCAAAGGTCGAGGAGTCAATCACTTTTGTTCAATATGATAAAGATAGAATTGTTAGAGCGGAGAGAATGGGGTTTACCAACACAGCCTCGCACGCCCAATTGACAAGAATATTCCAAGATGCTATACTTGCTTTTAGTAATGAAAGAACATTAAACGAAATTATTGAGCGAGCATCCGGCGGCGTACCAAGGATTATTAAAATGATGAAAAAAGATCTTGGTATTGTCAAGGTGAATTTTGCTGAAGAAAAAAAGAAAGCAGAGTATGAAAAAAATCTAATTCTCTTCAACCGCTTCCTTGATGTGTTATAATATATTATAACTCTATTTACTTTGTTAAGGGCTATTAATGGCAAAACGAAAATATGTAATTGATACAAGCGTTTTTTTAACTGATCATCGGTCAATAGTTAAGTTTGGCGACCATGATATTATCATTCCACTAAAAGTGTTAGAGGAAATTGATAAACATAAGAAAAGACAAGATGTTGTTGGATCAAATGCGAGAAATATTGTAAGATTCCTTGATAAGCTTAGAGAAAGTGGGACTCTACAACAGGGTGTTTCGCTTGGTGAGAACAAAGGCATAGTATATGCCAAAGGATACGATAGTGGTTTTATTCCAGCAGAATTAGATAAGAAAAATGCTGATCATATTATTATCGCCACTGCATTGACTGAGCGGGCATCCTCCAAAGAAGATGTTGTTTTGGTCACCCGCGATATTCAATTAAGGGTTATTTGTGATTCTCTTGGGTTAAAATGTGAGGGATATGAATCTGATCAAGTCGTTGATCACGTCGGCAAGCTTTATGAAGGATTTGCCCAGCTTCAGGTTCCAGAAAGCTATATTGAAGATTTTTACAACAAACAAGACATATACTTAGATGAATCCTTATTAGAGAAAGAGTGTGATTGTCTATATAAGAATCAATTTATTATGTTAACCTCAGAAGCAGACCCAAAGAAGACTGCACTGGCATTCTTTAAATCTTACGCAGCACCAATCCGTGAAATTATCAATTGGAAAAATGGAGTTTGGGGAGTACAAGCAAGAAATAAAGAACAGAAGTTTGCTTTGGATATGTTGATGAATCCCGACTTACCATTAGTGAGTGTAATTGGTAAAGCCGGTAGTGGTAAGAGTTTAATTAGCTTGGCAGCAGGTCTTGAGCAAGTTGTTGGAACAGAATCCAGATATAAAAGATTAATCGTATCCCGCCCAGTCCAGCCTATGGGCAAAGACATTGGTTTTTTACCGGGCGATATGCAAGAAAAAATGATTCCTTGGTTGATGCCAATTCAAGACAACTTACAATATCTCATGGGCGACGACAGAGCAACACTTGAAATGTATGTAGAAAATGGTACAATAGAAATTGAAGCGTTAACATATATTCGAGGTCGCTCAATTTCAAATGCATTTATCATTATTGATGAGTGTCAAAACTTAAGTGCTCACGAAATTAAGACAATAATTACTCGTGTCGGTGAAAATACAAAAATTGTGTTTACCGGCGATATTGAGCAAATTGACAATGTGTATGTTGATGCTACAACAAATGGCTTATCATATGTTGTCGAAAAAATGAAAGACCAGGAAATCTCTGGTCATATTACGCTCAAGAAAGGTGAGCGAAGCAAGGTTGCAACAATCGCAGCCACAATTTTATAAAGGTAAAAAAATGAATTACGAAGAAACCGAAGGTTTAAAAGAAATGGTAGAAACCAATACTGAGATGAAGAGTTGGTTAGTAAATTATGTAGGAGAGATGCATGATCCTGGTTCCGGTGAAGTAACAGTTGAAATGATTGTTGAAACGATGGCTACAGAGTTTCCAGAATTTTTAATGGCAATTGCTGAAGAGAACTGGGTTCGCGGATATCATCAGGCTTTGAACGATGTTGACGCTGGTCAAAAGATTTTAGAAGAACAGACATTATTAGAGCCTGAAACTGGTAATTAAAAATGTCAACACTTCTCATTGAGTATATTAAAGAGAGTGTTCAGCGTCCGGGGATATATTATCTTGCTGGTGAAATACCTGTCTGGTCAGAGGATCCACTACCTGAGCATATTAATCTGCGTGCAGTCCTCGACAAAGTAGAACACATTTTACCCACAGCATATTTTAGGTATGTCGATGCGGTCAAGATTGGCACATTCCCAGAGATGATTGATAGGGAACTGAACGCCATGTATAGCGACGGAGTATTGTACATATCTAATTTTCAGGGCTCAGAGGAAGATATGTATGATGATTTTGTTCACGAGATGGCTCACGCTGTTGAAGATCACAACAGAGAATTGGTCTATGGTGATCAGCGTTTAATGGTTGAATTTCTTGGAAAAAGAAAAAGATTATATAGTATCTTGAAAAATGCAGGATATGATGTTATATTAGAAGAGTTCTTAAACATCAATTACGATGAGGGTTTTGATATGTTTTTATATCAAAATATTGGCTATGAAAAACTTAATAACCTAGTTATGGGTCTGTTTCCTGGGGCTTATTCTGTTACCTCGTTAGCAGAATACTTTGCTGTAGGTTTTGAGCAGTTCTATATGAAACAGGGTTCTAAGCTTAGTAGGATGTGTCCGATTTTGATTAAAAAAATAGATTTATTGGATGAATTAGCAAATGAATACTGATGAATATATTGAAAAATACTCTACAATTGAAAAGGTAAAAAATCAATTGATTGTAAATATGAAGGTTCCCCCGCGAAAAGTTGCTAATGTAATTTCTGAAATGGACGCTTATAGTGTTAAAAGAAAAGTAACCGCTGGAGATGTTGAAAAATTTTTAATTGACCTCGGGCATAAAAACTTAACCTGTTTAACTAAATCATATGGAATTGACAATTGTCATCCGAGAGGTTTGGAAAGAACTTGGATTTTTCAAGTTTCAAAACCTGCACGTAAAAGAACAAAAACAAAAACTACCAACGAGAAATAAATGCCCCACATTTCCTATTCGGAATTAAAAAACTGGCATCATTGTCCCTTTTACCACAAGCTTGTTAACATTCAGAAGTTAAAGGTGTTTGAGGGTAACGAATATACTGCCTTTGGAACTGCATTGCATTCTGTTTGTGAAGACTTATTAACAGACGAAGTGAATATACCAAAGCCGGAACTTTTTAATCAGAAATTTAGAGACGAGATTAAAAAGCTTAAATCTGAAGAGATAAATAAAAAACTTATTGTCGATATGTTTTCGCAGGGTGGTAAGTTATCTGAACAAGTTCTTCCCTCGCTTGAAAGCTATTTTGATGAATGTGAAGTATTTATGGCTGAAGAAAAGTTATATGAGCCGATCAGTGGCACTGACGACTATTTATTTAAAGGCTATGTTGACCTCATTATCAAAGAGGGCGACAACTACCATATAATTGACTGGAAGACCTGCTCTTGGGGCTGGGATAGTAGAAAACGATCTGATAAGATGATTCTTTATCAGTTGGTACTTTACAAACACTTTTTTTGTCAAAAATATAATATTAGCCCGGATATGGTTCACACACACTTTGGACTTTTGAAGAGAACATCTAAGAAGAATATTGTGGAACTTTTTAAAGTTACAAGTGGACCAAAAAGAATTGAAAATGCTTTAGAGTTATTGCACAAAGCAATTCAGACCATTAAAAGTGGAGTACACATTAAAAATAAACTATCCTGTACATCTGGATATGGTTGTGACCTCTACAAAACAAAACATTGTAATTAAGGATTTACCGTGAGTGAAAAAAAGAAAATATTCGTGTTAGCGGATCACCCGTTTACACCATCTGGTGTCGGCACACAAACCAAATACTTTTGCGAGGCTCTTCTTAGAACTGGAAGATACTCAATTATTTGTTTCGGGGGTGCTATTAAGCACCAAAGTTATGAGCCAATGAAAACTGAAGAGTGGGGCGAGGACTGGATTATTTACCCAGTTCAAGGATATGGTACTCAGGACCAAGTTCGCTCTGTTATAAGAAATCACAAACCAGATTTAATTTGGTTCATGACAGACCCTCGTTTCTGGGGCTGGCTCTGGTCAATGGATAATGAGATTAGAGCACATATGCCGATGGTATATCATCATGTTTGGGATAATTTTCCTGCACCGATGTTTAATAAACCACATTATGAATCAAATGATAAAATTGTTTGTATTTCCAAGGTCACTCACGAAATTGTAAAAGCCGTCGCTCCAGATGTTGAATCTGTTTATCTACCACATGCTGTGAACGAAGAATGGTTTAAACCTCTTGGTCCAGAGATTAAACAAAAGCTTAGAAAAGAATCTATGGGTATTGAAGATGACAAATTCATCTTTTTCTGGAACAATAGGAATGCAAGAAGAAAACAATCCGGTAGTGTAATTTTCTGGTTTAAGGAATTTTTGGATAGAGTTGGACACGATAAAGCTAGTTTACTTATGCACACTGATCCATATGATGGTCATGGGCAGAACTTGATTCATATTATGGAGCACCTTGGCATGGATAATGGTCAAGTGTTTTTTTCGACTGCAAAGATGCCACCTGACAGGCTTGCCGAAGTATATAATGCTGCTGACTGTACGATTAATATTTCTGATGCCGAAGGCTTTGGTCTTGCCACTCTTGAATCTCTTTCCTGCGGTGTGCCGATTATTGTTAATATGACAGGTGGTCTACAAGAACAGGTGACAGACGGAGAAAACTGGTTCGGTATAGGTATTGAACCATGCTCGAAGGCAGTTATCGGATCACAGGATGTTCCGTACATTTACGAAGATAGAATTGACAGCAAAGATTTTGTTGATGCTTTAGTTAAAATGTATGAGATGGATCCTGAAGAGCGTGCCAAACTCGGCGCAGCAGGTCGCCAACATGTTCTTAAAAACTATAATTTTGAGACTTTTAACAGCGACTGGGTAAAAACAATTGATGAAACAATTGAAAACCACGGCTCGTGGGAAACCAGACAGAACTACAGCACTTACAATTTTACGGAGTTATAAATAATGAAGACAATTTTAGTTAGAGGACCAGCACTTTCCCGCTCTGGATATGGCGAACAAACCAGATTTGCCTTGAGATCGCTACGAGCATACGAGGAAAGGTTTAATATCCTGTTAGTAAACACCAGTTGGGGTCAAACAGGGTGGATATCGGACACTAGCGAAGAGCGAGAATGGCTTGATGTTTTATTAGCAAAAGGACATCAACATATTCAGGCTAAATTGCCTATTGATATTTCACTTCAGGTTACAATTCCAAATGAGTGGGAAAGAATAGCGGAAGTAAATATTGGTTATACTGCCGGTATTGAAACAACAAAGATTGCTCCACAATGGATTGAAAAATCCAGGTTGATGGATAAAATTATTGTAGTATCTAATCATTCTAAATCTGTTTATAACAATACAACTTACTCTGGCGTTATACAGGGCACCAATGAAGAAGTCACAATTTCAAACACAACTCCAATTGAGGTTGTAAATTATCCTGTTAGAAGTCTTGATAAAGCAGAATTAGACATTAAGTTAGATTATGATTTTAATTTTCTTGCAGTTGCACAAATGGGACCAAGAAAAAACATTCCCAATACAGTCTTTTGGTTTATTGACGAATTTCATAATGAAGAGATCGGGCTTGTTCTAAAAGTCAATACAGCGAATTGTTCCACAGCAGATTTTATTAGAACACAGCGGTCTCTAAAAGCAATTACAGACAAGTATCCAGACCGCAAATGCAAGATTTATTTACTCCACGGAGATTTAACCTTGGAAGAAATGAACAGCCTTTATTCTCATAAAAAGATAAAGTCTTTTGTCACCTTTACCCACGGCGAAGGATTTGGTATGCCTATCTTTGAGGCAGCATACCACGGACTGCCCGTAATTGCCCCTGCTTGGAGCGGACAAAATGATTTCTTATATGCCCCCGTTAAATCTGGCAAGCAAAAGAAAGCGAAGCTACGACCCCTATTTTGCAAAGTTGATTATACAATTGCACAAGTTCCAAAGGATGTGGTTTGGGATGGTGTGATAACTGCCGATTCCGGTTGGTGTCATATTGACACAAAATCGGGAAGAAAGAGTTATAGAGACATGTACGACAACCACGAAAGATATAAGGGTCAGGCAAATAAACTTAAAAAGCATCTCTTAGAAAATTTTACTGAAGAAAAGCAATATGAAATGTTTGCTGATCATGTTTACAAAGAAGAAGCATTTGAGATCGAGGAGTGGCTAACACAACTTGAAGCCAACGAACACGAATGAAAATATGTTTTATAGCAGATTTCTTTGCTGATGAAATAAATGGTGGTGGGGAATTGAGTAACGAAGAATTAATCAATATCCTCGCCTCTACGCATGATGTCACAAAAGTAAAGAGTATGGATTTTCTTCCTGAGCATGCCGATGAGGATACAAATTATGTTGTTTGTAATTTCATTGGACTCAGGGAGGAATCTAAATCTGTTTTAAAAAACTATATTATTTACGAACACGATCACAAATACCTTGACAGCAGGAACCCGGCGTTATATAATAACTTTATTGCCCCAAAAGAAATCATAGTTAACTATGATTTTTACAAGAACGCCAAGTCGGTAATTTGTCAATCAACAATGCACAAAGAAATAGTCCAGAAAAATCTAAGCCTTGATAATATAATCAGTATCGGCGGAAATCTTTGGTCTGAAGATGTTTTAGACTTGTTAGAAAGCTACAGCAAAAACCCTAAGTCTAAAAAATATTCTATTATGAATTCTCATATTGGTCATAAAAACACGCCTGATGCTGTTAGATATTGCAAATACAAAAATTATGAGTATGATCTTATTGATCCGTGTCCATATGAAGAATTCTTACAAAGACTTGGACAAAACGAAGGGTTTGTATTTTTTCCCAAAACACCCGAAACATTATCACGAATAATTGTAGAATCCAGAATGATGGATATGAAGGTAATCACAAATAAATTACCCGGTGCCGTTAGAGAACCCTGGTTTGAAAAGCGCGGAACAGAATTAATTGATATTATGAGAAATAAGAGACAAGAAATCTCCGATACAGTAATTAACATTTTTGAGGAATAAGATGAGAGTTTGCTTAATAATACCACCATCACCTTTCCTTCTCGACGAACGTGTTTTTGTTCAGTTAGGAATATTAAAAATTGCATCAGCACTGGAAGAACAAAACTACAATGTTGATATGATCGATCTAAGTGGTGTTGAAAACTACACGGATGTATTAACTGATTACGCCAAAAGAAAAGACAGGGCAGATGTATTTGGAATAACCGCTACAACCCCACAGGTTCCTTATGCTGTGAAGATATCTCAACACATCAAAGCTCTTCTTCCTGCAAAACAAAGTAAGGTTATTTTAGGTGGTCCTCATGTTACTCTTATGCACACCGCTGCAAAGCGTGAAGCAAAGAAAAGTTTAGTTGGTTCTGACCGAGCTACTAAAGATGTTGAGGCATTGAAGAGTTTTTTTGATGTTCTGGTGTGTGGCGATGGTGAAATTGCCATCTTTGACGCGATTCACGAAGACATGAAAATTATTGATGCCGATATCGCTAAGTCAAAATATTTCTTGAGCCACAAACAATTTACTGACCTCCCAGCGCCTGCTCGCCACCTTGTTGATATGAGTTCATATAAATATTCTATTGAAGGGGAGCCTGCACTAAGCTTAATCGCTCAATTGGGTTGTCCGTTTCACTGCACTTTTTGTAGCGGTAGAAACTCCCCGTTCTTAAGAAAGATCCGCCTAAGAGATATCGATGCTGTCGTTGATGAAGTTGAGATGTTGTATCTTACTTACGGAGTTAAAGGCTTTATGTTCTATGATGACGAATTGAATGTCAACAAGAACATGGTCCCGATGATGAACAAGTTGTGTGATTTGCAGGACAAGCACGGCGTGGACTTTATGTTGCGCGGTTTTGTTAAGGCAGAACTTTTCAACGACACACAGGCAGACGCAATGTATCGTGCTGGTTTTAGGTGGCTTTTGACCGGCTTTGAATCAGGAGATCCCACCATCTTATCCAACATTAAGAAAATTGCCAAGAGAGAAGATAACACACGATGTGTCAACATCGCAAAAAGACACAATCTTAAGGTAAAGGCGCTTATGTCCATTGGTCATGCAGGTGAGAGTCGTGAGACCGTTGAAAATACAAAAAACTGGATTTTAGAAACGGAACCTGAAGATTTTGATTGTACAATTATTACAACATACCCTGGTTCTCCTTATTTTGACGATGCCGTTAAAGAAAACGATTATTATGTGTACACTGATAAAAAATCCGGTGACAAGCTTTATCAAGCATCTTTAAATTATCTTATAGATCAAGACTATTACAAAGGAGATCCTGACGGAGGCTACACTTCCTTTGTGTGGACTGATCATTTATCTGCCGCAGGGCTTGTAGATGCCCGAGACAAACTTGAAAAAGAAGTTCGTAGTAAACTAAATATTCCGTTTAACCCCGCAAGACCTGGGCTGACATATGAGCACTCTATGGGAATGGGAGCCGGTGGGCAAAGCATAATTGATATTCCTGACCACATATTGAGAATTAGTGAAGGTAACAAGTGAGTCATATTAAAATTATTGTCCCTTTCTATAATGTGGAAAAGTGGATCCATTATAATATTAGAAGCATCAAGGCACAAACATATAAAGATTTTGAATGTATTTTTGTTAGTGATCAAGGAACGGATAATACAACTTCAGTTATTGAGAAAGAGATCGAAGGCGACGAAAGATTTAAACTTTTTGTTAACGAACAAAGAACTGGTGCCCTCGGTAGTACAAATTATGGAATAGCCAAGGCAAACCCAAGTGACGAAGACATTTTAGTCGTTTTGGACGGAGATGACTGGTTCTCAGATCCAGATGTGTTAAAATATCTAAATGATACTTATGAAAAAGAAAAGTGTTGGATGACATACGGAAGTTATGTAGAATACCCAGCAAAAGTCAGGGGCAAATTTAATAGAAAACTGCCAGAACATGTTATTGAAAATCAGTTGTATCGGCAATCTGAGTGGATGACCTCACATCTGCGAACATGCAAATATAAGCTGTGGAAACGCATTGATCAAAACGATATGAAGAATAGTGACGGTAAGTTCTACCCAATGTGTGGCGACTTACCAGTTATATTCCCCATGTTGGAGATGTCTGGTCAGCGAGCACATTATATTGAAAGAATTATGCACATTTATAATAGAACCAATCCAGCAAACGAAGACAAAGTAAACCATCAATTGCAATTATCTATTGAATCTGAAATTCGCAAAAAACCAAAATATGATTTAATCGAGGGTGAAATATGATTACTTGTGAGATGATGGGTCGTCTGTGCAATCAAATGTTTATCGCTGCTACGGCTTATTCCCTCGCGATAGACAATAATGATAAGGTGGTTTTCCCATACACAATCAGCGGAATCACTCCAACGGATAAAGAGACTATATTACATAGAAATACTATTCTTAGAAACTTAGACTACACTAAGGATTTAACATTTATTAAAAATGTTTATATTGAACCGCCTGATCAAAGCTACTCTGCGATTGAATATAAGCAAGATATGATAATTCGTGGATATTTTCAATCTGAAAAGCATTTTGCCCACAATCGTCAAGAAATTCTTGACCTATTTCGTTTGCAGGTTGCTGTTATATCCTTTCTAAAACAGAAATATGCGGACATTATCAATAACAAGAAATATACCTCTGTACACATTCGTCGTGGAGATTATTTAAAGTATGCCGACTTCCATGCTATAATGGGCAAAGAGTATTATGACGAGGCTATGTCTCGTTTTCCAAAGAACACTAAATTTGTTTTTTTTAGTGATGACATTGAATGGTGTAAGGAAACCTTTGGCTCCCGCCACATCTATATTGAAAATCAAGAGGATATTTTAGATTTGTATTTAATGTCGATGATAAAAAACAATATTATTGCAAATTCCTCCTTTTCTTGGTGGGGCGCGTGGCTAAGTGAGTTGGAAGATAAAAAAGTTTTGACACCTCCTGTTTGGTTTGGACCAAAGAACACTCATTTGACGATGAAAGATTTAATTCCAGAGTCCTGGGAGATGGTTGAATAATGGTAAAAGATATCGAAGAGTTTATTAAAAATATTCAAAAAGATGATGAAGGACATGTTTTAATGAACATGGTTGATAATTCAATTCTTCACGATAGCTTTTTAGAGTCTGCCTTGCGTTGTAGTGCCCCCTTATATGAGAAGAAACCTGATAATGTAAGATATGTTAAGAATCAAACAAAGTGGGATGGCATTACGATTTTTACTGATAAAATGCTTGGTGCTGTTGATCAGGTTGATTCGCCGGTAAAGGTAGCTTGGCTTATTGAACCATATGATCTGCTACCTTATATGTATGGTCAAATCAAGACAATTGAAGACAAATTTGATTTTGTGTTCACTTATGAAGAAACTTTATTAAAGCACAATCCTGACATTTATAAGTTTCATCCTTGCGATTGCCCTGGAATTGAGTTTCACAGCCACAAGCTTCATAAAAAGACCAAGCTGGTATCTATGATTTACTCGGAAAAAACTTGGCTGTTTGGGCACAGATTGCGACACATCATTGCAAAGACCTTAATACCTCAGATGGGCTACGACAAGATTGACTTCTTTGGCAGAGGGACCGACAACCCCTTGGAGCTAAAATCAGAGGGCACCAACCCCTATATGTTCCAAATCGCGATTGAAAACGCTCAGAGGCGCTTTTATTTCGCTGATAAAATATATGACTGCTTTGTCACAGGTACAATTCCAATTTACTGGGGTGCTCCAAATATTGGAGATTTCTTTGATATGCGAGGCATTCTGACTTTTAATCACCCAAATGAGCTTAAAGAAATATTAGAGAGCCTAAGTCCAGAAAAATACGAGTCGATGCTTGACGGGGTGAAAGAAAACTTCGAGAGAGTTAAAAAATACATCAGACCAGATGATTTTTTATTTGAAAACATTGTTAATAGCTTAAGGGAAAGAAAATAATGGGAAATATAATTAATAAATTTAATGTTGATGAGTATCCATTTCACGACATTGTAGCAAAGTTGTTTGAAGTTGGCGATCTGTCCAGTGTTCACCTTTTGGATTCTGAGCTTACAAAACAAAAACTTCTGATTCAAGACAATGAGGCGGAAACATTTTTTCACAAAACATTTTATAAAAAACTGAATGAAGGATGGGCTGAACTGACCGATGCTTATGAGAATTTTATTATTAATGAGCTTTCTAAGCGCATCAAGGGACCATTTGTATATCAGAAGACGCCCTCTTTCAGGGCACATGTGCCAAACCAGACTGCTGTATCGAAATGGCACTTTGACGGCGATCCAAATCACGGACACCCTGATTGGGAGATTAATATTCAAATTCCACTAACCGAAATGAAAGCCACTTCCGCCACCTGGATTGAAACAGTTCCAGGCTTAGGTGATTACAAACCTATGAATATGGACTATGGTGAATATGTTATTTTTGACGGTAACAGGTGTACCCACGGCAACTACCCAAATGAAACGGGTAAAACAAGAGTTAGTTTTGATTTTAGAATTATTCCTTGTCGCATGTATGATGGCTTCGGCAACAACACTTATACAACATTTAAATTAGACTTCATTGAAGATGAATCAAAACACGGTGATATTACCAGATTAAACACCCCGTCTAGTTTTTACGGAAGAAAGTGGGATACAAGTCCAGAGGGATACTACAACTTTTGTGAGAATAAAGAATGAACTATGATCCGTTTAAAGAATATGCAATTGACCAACTAATTTCCGAGGGTCTTATCGAAGATGCTTGGGATGCCGTTGACTTATTTGAACGCACAATTGCGGAGTATACGGGCAGCAAATACGCTGTTACGATTGATAATTGCACTGATGCTTTATTTTTATGTTTAAAATACTTGAAATGTGACGAGAAACAGGATATTATAACAATACCCAAGAAAACATATACATCTATTCCTATGGTAATTCATAATGCTGGGTGTAGATATAAATTTGATGATATTTCTTGGTCGGGTCTTTATCAACTTAAGCCCCATCCCATTTATGATTCAGCCTTGCGACTAACCAAAGGTTGTTATGTGCAAGACTCCTTTCAATGTATTTCATTTCACAGAAAAAAGATTTTGAAACTTACCAAGGGCGGAGTTATCTTGACTAACGATCCCGATGCGGTTGAGTGGCTTAAAGCTATGCGGTGCAAAGGTCGCCATCCACACAAAAAATACTTTTATACCGAAGAAAAGTTTGATTTGATGGGCTGGAATATGTATATGCATCCTGAAGATGCTGCAAAAGCCTATTTAATACTTAAAGAACTTCCTGAACATAATGAAGATGCTGGCGGTCATGCCAGCTATACAGATCTTACAGAACACGAAGTCTTTACAAAAAACGAGGGTTAAAAATTGAAAAAAGTATATTTGTTTGAAATTAATGATATTATTGCAAACCAAATTAAGCTTCCATATAGCACGGGCTTAATTTGGTCTCACTGCATTTTAAATGATGATATTAAAAATAATTATGATTTAGCAGAATGGTTTTATTATCGCGAAGATCAAGAAGATATTTTAGCAAAAGTAAAAGACCCTCATGTCGTTGGGTTTAATTGTTTTGTTTGGAATTATAAATACAACAAACAAGTTGCTGAAGAGATCAAAAAACGATTTCCAAATTGCATTATTGTTTTCGGTGGCTGGCAACAACCCATTGCCGATAGAAGCCAAGGTTTTTTTGAGGAACATCCATATGTTGATATCATCGTTCATGGTGAAGGTGAGATTGCATTTGAGGAAGTCTTAGTTGAAGCCCTAAAAGACGAGCCGGATTGGAAATCAATTACAGGATGTTCTGTTCCAAATGGAGATTTGACCACGTTTGTTACTCCTCCCCGCCCACGAATCGCCAATATTGATGAAATGCCAAGCCCTTACTTGGATGGATTATTTGATGAGCTATTAGAAAAAGCTGATCACAACTATGCCTTAGAATCCACAATTGAGACTACTCGCGGCTGTCCATATTCTTGTACATTCTGTGAGATTGGCACAAAGTATTATAGCAAAGTTCGTAGACAATCTTTTGATAAAGTTAAAAAAGAGATTGATTGGATTTCCGACCATAAGGTAGAATTTATTTACAATGCTGATTCTAACTTTGGTATGTTTCCTGAACACTTGGATGTCACGAGATATATGGTTGACAAAAAGAAAGAAACAGGTTATCCTGGCAAACATCGCTGTGACTGGGCTAAGAACAAGGGTGACAAAGTTATTCCGTTGGCAAAAATCTTTACAGAAGCCGACATGGATAAGGGCATTACTATTGCCCTCCAGTCTATGAATCCAAAAGTTCTGAAAGCAATTAAAAGGCAGAACATTGATAGTGGTAAGCTTGAGCACTTCTTAGATTTGTATAACGAGGAAGATCTCACCAGTTATGTTGAATTAATTCTGGGACTTCCAGAAGAAACACTTGATAGTTTTATGGATGGTGTTTGCCAAACTATAGAACTGGGGCAACATAATTACATTGGTATTTATTCCCTGACTGCTCTTCCGAACACTCCGTTTGGAGATCCCGAGTATATTAAAGAATATGGTCTTAAAGTATTAAATACCTACACAGCCTTTAATCACTATGATATTACCGAGGAGAATGAGTTTGAAAGAGAGCACATGATTGTTGGTAGTAATACGATGTCCTTTGAAGAATATAAAGAAGCACATCAATTTAGATGGTCTATTATGTTTGGTCACTACCTTGGAGTCGTGCAATACATTGCCAGATATCTCCGAGTAACAAAAGATATCACTTACAGGAAATTCTATGAAGAGTTCTTAAATTTTATGCGAGAAAACCCAGACACTTTTCTTGGGCAAGAACTTCAGGAAACAATTAAAAATCTTGATGCCGTATTGGATGTTAAGCAGCCATGGGGTAGAATTATTGATGATGTCAGGCAAAACTTTGCTTGGGATTTCGAGGAAGCAACAGCAATAGAATGTATTAGGAATCAAGATAAACTCTATGAAGAGGTAAAACAATTTCTTAGTAAGCACCTCGGCGTCGAATACACCGAGGAAATTGCAGAGTTATTCAGATATCAGAGACTTGGGCTTGTTGATCCACAGGTATCATATCCTTTCCAAGAAACTTTCAAATATAATATCCACAATGTTATCCACTCAAAGTCTGCCCCAAAACAGGCTGACACAACCGTCACATTTGACGCTGAGAATTACAAAGGTGATTATTATAAGTGGGGTGTTGAGAAGCTTTGGTGGGGCAGACGTGTAGGTGCTTGTAAGGCAAAAGCGCAATATGTCAGATAAGTGGACGTGGAAGACTGCACATCTTTCCCAAGGTGCCGGTGTTGTTGTTGTCAAGAAAATAGATGGACAATGGCATACTTTTGGAATGTGGGCAAGAGAGGGATATGATATCCCGAAAGGTCACCTTGAGGATGGGGACACATATTTGGAAACAGCAATTCGCGAATGCGAAGAAGAATGTGGAATAAACGATTTAGATTTTCAATGGGGAACAGGCAGTATTAATTTGGATAATTTGCGCGTATACGTCGCGTCCACTGAGCAAGAAGGAAAAATAGTCCCCAATCCTCACACTGGCATCTACGAACATGAGAGATGCGAGTGGCTAACATTTGAAAAAATGAAATACCACGCTTACAAATATTTGGTCCCCGGCTTGTGGTGGGCAGAAGCATCGATAAAAAAATGAAAATTGAAATAAAAGATATATTAGATAAGCACAAGAATACCCCTTGTGCTATCACTGCTCACGGACCAAGTTTAAATCTAAGCAAGCAGAAGATTGTTGATCTCCAACAATCTAAACAGCTTTTGCGTTTTTCAGTGAATAATTGGTGGGACTACTTTACCACGGCTCCCGACTATTGGATCTTGTGCAGTTCAGAACACGCATTCCCGATGAGAATTCTTTTTGATGTAATCAGGAATGCAGGATGCCCCATCTTTTACTCCGATGACGGAGACTTTACACCAAAAGAAATGATAGATAGGGAAGTGAACGGAGATTGGCTTGTATACGATCAGCGACACTGGGAGGGTAAAACTTGCATAGGGATTCTCAAAGAGTTTAAATCACATTACGAGCAAAATAAAAATTTTGAATTTAAGAGATTCGGCAATAATGAAATTATGTGGCATCCACCGCGATGCTATACAAATTCTGGACATGCCTTAGACGGAAGATGCTGTGCTCAAAATAATCCTCCACGAGTTACCCTCCAAGAGTACCTACAACAACTAACAGGTGCCAGTCAGCATTATAGTACAGGTGACACTGTATCAATGCACGCTCTTGCTTTTGCAATTATCATGGGCTGTAACCCAATTTACATTTCTGGACTTGACTTAGACTATAATAAAGGTTATGCTAACTCTGATAAGGATGATTGGAAGATCAAGGCACAAGGACCAAACGCATGGACACCAGTTCGTGAAAATTTACAGAATGATATCCGCGTCCTTAGCGAAAGTGCCAAGAACCGAGGTATAGAAATTATTAATCTAAACCCCGAGCCTTGGTATGATAGCTTTGAGGTAGGTGAATTAAAGTGAAAATTATCATACCTGCCAGAAGGGGCTCAAGGGGACTACCAGGCAAAAACAGAATTTTAATTAACCACACTTTATCCACCATACCAAGTTATGTAAAAGATAGTGTTATAATCACAACGAACGATGGGCAAATTGTCCAAGAATGCATAGGGTATAAAACACGGCTGAGAAGCGAGCAACTATCAGGTGATGATATAAGTACAAAAGATGTTTTACGAGATGTTATAAAAAAATATAACATTGGTGATGAGGAAATTGTCATGATGTTATATCTCACCTATCCAGAAAGAACTTGGACTGATATCGAAGCAGCATTGAATTTTTTTATTGAGAATAAAGCCAAGTCACTTCTTTGTCGCACAGAACTCAAAAGCCATCCTTACCTGTGTATGTTTAGTGAGGAAGGAGATAAAGGTAGACAGATTGTAGAACATAATCTTTATCGTAGGCAAGATTATCCAGAGTGTTTTGAACTAAGTCATTTTATTTGTATTTTTCGTGCGAATGAATTGGAAAGTTTGAATAAAAACCTGTATAATAGTAATACAACATTTTATAAAATTAAAAGACCCGTGGATGTGGACACAAAAGAGGACTTACAAAGATACTATGACAAAAATAATCGCTGAAATTGGAATCAATCACAATGGCTCAATTCACATAGCCAAAGACCTGATAGACTTATCAAAGGTCGCAGGTTGTGATTATGTTAAATTCCAAAAGAGAACACCAGATATTTGTGTCCCAGAGGCACAAAAATCAAAAATGCGTGTAACACCTTGGGGTGAAATGACGTATATTGATTACAAGAAAAGAATTGAGTTTGAAGAGGAACATTACGACTATCTTTTTGATTATTGTAGAAAGATAGGCATTGGGTGTTTTGCTTCCGTTTGGGATAATCCATCGGTTGATTTTATGAGCAAATACACCGACATAGCAAAGATTCCGTCTGCGCTTATTACTAACCACGAACTTTGCAGCTATGCCAGAGAAAAGAACGATTTTCTGATTGTATCAACAGGAATGAGCACCGAGGAAGAAATAGAAAAAAATGTTGACATCTGCAACCCAGATGTTATAATGCATACAAACTCTTCGTATCCATCTAAAGTAGAGGAACTTAACTTGAATTATATCAAGTGGCTTGCAGAAAAACACCCTAATACTGAGATTGGCTATAGCGGTCACGAGTATGGGCTTGTTACAACATTTGCAGCAGTTGCTTTGGGCGCTACTTGGGTTGAGCGCCATATTACACTTGATAGGGGCATGTGGGGTAGCGATCATAAATCATCTATTGAGCCATCTGGGCTCATTAAGCTTGTTAAGGGCATTAGAGATATTGAGAAATCACTTGGCAACGGCGGTCCAAGAGAAGTATTGGGCAGCGAGTTAGATAAGAGAAAATCCCTAAGAGGTAGTTAATGATTGTTTATGTTGATATCGACGAGACAATTTGTGAGACACCCGATAATAGGAACTACGAATTGTCAACCCCAATTAAAGACAGGATTGAAAAAATAAATGCACTTTATGACAGGGGTCACACAATCGTCTATTGGACAGCTAGAGGAACAGGGTCTGGAATTGATTGGAGAGAAACTACAGAAAAGCAATTTAAACAATGGGGTGTCAAATATCACGAGCTAAGGCTCAAGAAACCAATTTACGATTTGTTTATTTGTGATAAAGCTGTCCGCACAGAGGATTATTTCGAAAGTAATGATTAGATTAGCAGAAAAAATTATAGATGATAAAGACATTTCAAGTCTTGTTGATTGGCTGCAACAAAGTGATCGCTTTACTAAGGGCGAACAGACTTTGATGTTTGAAGCAGAATGGTCACAATGGCTTGGCAGTAAATATTCTGTTTTTGTAAACTCAGGTTCTTCAGCAAACCTGCTTGTGACACTCGCTCTTTTGTATTCCGGTAGACTAAGAAACAACAAGGTAATAGTGCCAGCAATTAGCTGGGTTACCACAGTGTCACCTGCTATGCAGCTTGGTATGACCCCTATTCTGTGTGATGCAGACAAGGACGATTTGGGATTAGATGTTAAGCACTTTGAAAGACTTTGTGAAGAACACAAACCTTCCGTTGCTTTTCTTGTTCATGTGCTGGGTCATGCAAATAAAATGAAGCAGATACTTGAAATTTGCAAGAAGCATGATGTCTTGCTAATTGAAGACACTTGCGAAGCTTATGGAAGCGAACACTTGGGTCAAAAATTAGGCACCTTTGGTCTTGCGAGCACCCATTCTTTTTTCTATGGACATGCAATGTCTACAATTGAGGGTGGAATGGTGAGCACGGATGATTATGATTTATTTAATTTAATGCTCTCGCTTCGCTCCCACGGCTGGCTCCGCGATAACGATAGTTTGTATAGACGAAAAATACTAGACAAATATGATATGAATGAACCATTCCTTGAAAACTACTTTTTTGTTTATCCTGGTCTTAACATTCGTAACACAGATTTAAACGCCTTTGTCGGGCTTGGGCAAATGAAAAAGCTTGACGACTATGTAAGTAAGCGAGATAAAAATTATAATTTGTTCTTAAGTAACTTGGAAGAGCATGTTTGGGTTCAAAAAAGCGATACAACATTGGTATCTGCATTGTCTTTCGGATTAATGCACGAAAATAGAATGGACATTGCCAATGCCCTTATTGATAACAACGTTGAGTGTAGACCATTAATTTGTGGTTCTATTCAGGAGCATCCCTTTTGGTACACAAGATACGATAAGGTTGATTTACCAAATGCAACAAAAGTACATCAACTGGGGCTTTATGTCCCTTGCCACCAGTCGATGACTGAAGAACAGGTTGATTTTATCAGCGATATTATTAAGGATAATGTATAATGGACAAAAAAATGAAATGTAGAGTTTCTGGCAAGGAAACGGTTGAAGTCTTCAACTTGGGCGAGCTTCTAATGTCTGATTTCACGCCAGATGGAGAGAAACCACGGACAGGTCTCGGAGAGCTTAAGATGAGACTCTGTACAGAATCAGGGCTTCTTCAGTTGGAGACAATCCTTCCTCCTGAAGAAATGTATGGAAAGTATTGGTACAGGTCTGGCATCAATGACACAATGAAACAAAAGCTAAAAGATGTCGCTGTCTCTTGCCTTGACTCTATTGAGACAAAAGAGGGCGATGTATTTTTAGATATCGCTTGTAATGACGGCACTATGTTTGATTATGTACCAGATCATATGATAAAGGTCGGGATTGACCCCGCTGATGATTCTTTTGTTGAAGAATCCTCCAAGAAAGCAAACGCCATTGTGCAAGACTTCTTCAGCGCCGAAGCCTACAGGCGAACCGAGTATGCTGACCAAAAGCCTAAGATTATTACTACAATCGCGATGTTTTATGATCTCGATGATCCACAGCCGTTTGTTGAAGATATTCACGATATTCTTGATGAAGATGGACTTTGGGTTCTTCAATTAAGTTACACCCCACTGATGCTCAAGCAGCTTGCTTTTGATAACATTTGTCACGAGCATATTTGTTATTATTCGCTCAGTTCTATGAAGTATCTGATGGATCGCGTCGGGTTTGATATTGTAGATTGTCAGTTAAATGATGTCAATGGTGGCAGCTTTAGAATTTACTTGATGAAAAAGACCGCCAATAAAACCAAATTCAGAAATCAACAAGAGCGAGATGTCGCAAACTTTAGAGTTAACTCACTACTTGAATATGAAAAGTCACTTAAGCTAAATGATCCTCAGACATATATTGATTTTTATTCTGAGATCTGTAAGCTTCGTGACAACACGATGTCATTTATCAAACAAGAAAAAGCCAAGGGCAAGAAGATTGCTGGCTATGGTGCTTCCACGAAGGGCAACACTTTGCTACAATGGTATGGGTTGGATCATGAATATGTAGATTATATTGCAGAGCGCTCTGAATATAAGTATGGTCTTAAGACAGCAGGAACCAAGATCCCGATTATCGCAGAGGCAGATATGAGAGCAGACCACCCCGATTATCTGATTATCTTACCTTGGCACTTTATCAACGAGTTTGCCGAGAGAGAAACTGAATATATTGAGAAAGGCGGCAAGTTTATCGTTCCGTGTCCAAAATTTCTCGTTTATCCTGATGAGGGCAAATAATGAATTTATTAGATGTACAAGACAAACTTCTGGTAACAGGCGGCACGGGCATGGTTGGTGTTGCCTTGCAGAAGGTTTTACCGCACGCGACATATGTCGGTAGCAAATACGATTTGACCAATTTCGAAAGAACTATGGAACTTTTTGAGGAAGTTAAACCAAAGTATGTTGTTCATCTCGCAGCGAAGGTTAGCGGCATGAAGGGAAATATGGATGCGCTTGGGACACACTACACCGAGAATGTGTACATGAATACAAATGTTCTGGAGGCAAGCAGGCTCCACAATGTGACAAAGGTTCTGTCAGTTCTCAGCACTTGTGTTTATCCAGAGTTTGCAACACTGCCTTATATTGAAGAAGACATTCACAAAGGTATGCCCCACTATACCAATATGGGTTACGGATTCTCTAAGCGAATGTTAGATGTTCAAGCGAGAGCATATCGTGACCAATACGATAGCAATTTTGTTAATGTCATTCCAAACAATCTTTTTGGCGAGAATGATAACTTTCATTTGGTTGAAAGCCATGTTATTCCATCTGTTATTAGAAAGGTCTACGAGGCAAAAAGAAATAATACAAACATCACCCTGTGGGGTGACGGCTCACCTCAACGAGAATTTACTTACTCTAATGATTTAGCTGAGATTATTCTGTTTATGTTTAATAATTATGATGGTGCCGACCCTATCAATGTAGGCAATCCAGGTGAACACACGATCAAAGAGCTTTGTGAAATAGTTTGTGAGTTCTTGGAGTATGAAAACGAAATAACTTGGGATACAAGTGTTAGCAATGGTCAACCAAGAAAACCATCCGACAACAACAAATTTTTGGAGTTGGGCTGGAGCAACGACCGCTACACTGATTTTAGAACAGCATTAAAAAACACTTGTGACTGGTTTGTTGAGAACTATGAAAATGTTAGAGGAGTAAGATGAAAACCGCATTAATCACTGGTATTACAGGACAGGACGGCTCTTATTTGGCAGAAATGTTGCTGAAGAAGGGCTACAAAGTTGTAGGAGTTAAAAGAAGAACTTCACTAATCGCCACAGATCGTATTGATAATATTTTTAATGATCCAGATTTGATCATGAATTTTGATCTGGTGTATGGAAATATGAATGACTCTGGCTGCCTACACAGGCTCCTAATCGAACACAAGCCCGATGAGATTTATAATCTGGCTGCCCAGTCGCATGTTCGAGTGTCCTTTGAGACACCCGAGGAGACGACCGAGTATGTTGCGATGGGCACACTTCGTCTTTTGGAGGCATATCGAAATATCTGTCCCGACGCAAAGTTCTATCAGGCTTCATCGTCTGAAATGTTTGGAGACAATCCTGAGAATCCACAAAGTGAAACTACACAACTTATGCCCGCAAGCCCTTATGCGTGTGCAAAGGTATATGCTCACAATATCTGTAGAAATTATAGACAAAGTTATGGTCTTCACATTTCCAGTGGCATTCTTTTTAATCATGAGTCTCCACGCCGTGGAGAAACATTTGTTACCCGTAAAATCACCCAAGCTGCTGCCCGTATAAAAATGGGGCTACAAGATGACCTATTATTAGGCAACCTCGATGCTAAGAGGGACTGGGGCTTTGCAGGAGACTATGTAGAAGCTATGTGGTTAATGCTACAACAAGAAACGCCTGATGATTTTGTTGTTGCTACTGGCGAGACTCACACGGTTAGAGAATTTTTACAAGTTGTTTTTGATTATGCAGGTCTTGACGTAGACAAATATGTTAAAATTAGTGAAAGACTTTTTAGACCCCATGAGGTTCCACTTTTGCTTGGCGATCCCACTAAGGCAAGAGAAAAACTTGGCTGGCAACCAAAAGTTGATTTTGAAGAACTTGCAAAAATGATGTATGACGCTGATTTAAGGGGGTTGTCAAAATGAGAAGAGTTGAAAAACCATGGGGTTACGAAATAATTTGGGCTGAAACCGCAGACTATGTTGGCAAAATACTGCACATTAATGCTGGTCATAGGTTGTCTAGGCAATATCACAATGTTAAAGAAGAGACATTATATGTTCTAAGCGGTACATTATGCAACTATGGCGAAGGAGAGGAGATTGAGAGATATCACCCAGGAGAAGCCTTTCATGTTGTACCCGGACAAGTGCATCGTTTTGGTGCTCTTGAAAATGATGTAGAGGTAGTGGAAGTCAGCACGCCACATTTAGACGATGTGGTGCGTCTGGCTGATGACTACACACGATAATTTAAAAAAACAATAAAACATGGTATTATGATAATACCAAAGGAGATAAAATGCAACTTACTGATCAAGCACTTGGAGCACTTATGCTCGCACTACAAAATTCACTTCTTAACCAGACAGACATTGTTCCTGTTTTGAAGGAATTTAAATTTACAGCAACCGACAATGGGCTTGTTGTTGAAAACCCTCCCGTTGTTGATATGTCAGACGACGATGAGGGTGATAGTGCGGTATTTGATGCGCTCGTTGACGCAATTGAATAATGCCAAAATATGTCTACAAATGCTTAAAATGTGAAAAGATTTGTGAAGTTGTACACTCGTTCAGTGAAAAGAGAACACATTGCTCCGAGATCACGGATTGTGATGTAAATCATGAAGTTGAGCGAGTGCCACAACAGATCAATTATTCTACCAAGCAAGTGACCAACAAAACAACTCCTGGTCAAATTGTAGATGATTTTATTAAAGAAACAAAAAAAGAAGTAAAAGCGTATAAAAAAGATATGCGTGATTGGAAACCCGAATAATGTTTATTATTGTTACATTGTGCCTGTCAATAATACTTAATGTATTGTTGATTTGGTTTGTCCGTAAAGTTCAAACAAACTATATTTTGTTTATCAGGGACAACCTTGAAGGTCTGACAGACATGCATCAAGAGTTTAATGACCATCTTGAAGTGGTGAACAATATGGAAATGTATTTTGGTGACGAGACACTTGTTGGATTATTAGAACACTCAAAGTTTACAAAAGAACGAACAGAGAATTTTCTTGCAATCTTACAAGGTCTAGATTTAGAAGAAGCAGAAGAAGAATAAATTATGCCAAGAAAGCGGAAAGCAGGTAAACACTATTTTACCAAGGATCATGAAAATGCAATTATTGATTATGTTGCGACAGATGATCAAAAAATAAGAACTCAATTATATATTGACTGGATAGGTCCAGCATTTGACGAGATGGTGGATAAAATTGTATACACTTATAAATTTACCACCCTACCAAATATTGATGCCCTCAAAGACGAGTGCAAAGTTTGGCTGACGACAATTCTTGACAAGTATGATCCGAGCAAGGGATCCAAGGCGTTTTCGTATTTCTCAGTCATCACAAAGAATTGGTTCATTCACAAAGTTAAAAAGAATGCCAAACGAGCCCGAACCGAAGTTCTTTACGATGAGATGCCAAAAGAAGTTGACAACGAACTTGTTATAACTTCTAACCCCTATCACGCAGATCGTGAAGAATTAGAGTTTTGGAAATCTCTATGGGCTGAGATTGAGTCTTGGGACACTGGAAATCTAAAAGAAAATGAAAAGAAGGTTCTTGAGGCAATCAAAATTCTACTTGATTCAATTGATGAGGATACAATGATTTATAATAAAAAAGCAATTTATCTTTATCTTCGGGAGATTACTGGTCTCAATACAAAACAAATTGTGAATAATCTAAACAAACTCCGCGTAAAATACCGGATTTTTAAGAAAAATTGGGTTAACGGCAAAATTTAAACTTCGTCGCTTCTAATTATTATGGAGCACGAATACCATGAAAAAAACAGATAATTATCTTGATGAAGCGATTGAGAATATTAGGAAAGATCGCGAGATCACAAAAGATCTGTTACACGACTTAATTGTATACTTAAGCAAAGACGAAGCACGACACACGGAAGTAGGCACCGTCGCAGCCAAGTATGTTGAAACACTCCAGCGTTCTAACGAGCAACTCGTTAAATTAGTGACGCTGTTGGAGAAGAAGAAAGGCACATCGGACGGACTTACCGACGATGATAAATCAGAGATCTTTGATTTGCTTAACGGAGATCACTGATGTCAATATTCGAAACTCCATCCCAAAGAAGTTCAAGACGACAAGCAGAAGAAAATGAGCGTGTTTTAAATGAAAATATTCAATATGCTGATTTCTTCAATGCACTAATAAAAATTTTTAGTCAAGCACAAGAACTTGTTGCCGGTGAGTACAAAGAAGCAGAAACACAAACAAGTAAATTTAATAATGTCCTTGAAGATAAACACCTAAAAACTCTTCAAAACCAATTTGCTGCCCAGCAAGGTAAACCACTCCAAGGCTTGTATGCTATGATCATGCAGAGAAAAGTTATTTTACAAGAGGATAGTGGACTTCCCGCCCCACATGGTGGTAAGGGTGCTTGGAGGACAGCGCTGACAGCGCTTGTATCTGGAGCGAAGCAGCTTGACGACGTTGTTCAATCAGGTACCGCCTCCGCAGCCCGTCGAGCAGGTAGAGCCGCTGGGCTCCTCTCCGGTCCCTCTTCTGGTGAGGTGATTAATGCTCAGAGCAGTGAAGCCTTGAACTTGCTTAATTTTCCCGAATATTATGTATTCATTTTTGCCAATATAGGTGATAATAACCCAGTTCCAAAATTGTTAGAGGAAAGAGAATTGTCAAACCAACAGGGTTCAAATATATTTGAAAGACTATCAGGCGTAACACAAAGAGGCGATAATATTATTGGTAGAAAGTTTGGTAATTTGGAATCATATCAACAAGCTATAATAACATCCAAACAACTAAGAGACGAAGAAGAGATTGCTCCAGGCTCAATCGTTAGAGTATCATATGATAACGCGGATACAAAAAACAAAGTTATTATTAATGAAATAATTGAAAATGATCCTCAATTTGTTGAGCTTGTGCTAAGATCCTTGGGAGCAAGGGCGGCTTTGACAGCAGAAGCTCAATGTTCAACCGATTCAGCTTTGGTAAACACGGTCCATGCCAGTGGCGATCCAATTGGTGAATTGGCTGATGTTTCGGTTCAAAGAAACATTGGTGGCAACAATACGCTTGCGTACCCATACAAAGAAAACGCTACTGTTAATTTAGTGGTCTTTTTTCATGGAATAGAACCCTTTACCTATGATGGGCAAAGTAGGAGCGGGCAGGATATTCTTTTAGCGTCGATTCAAAAAAACACTATAGCCAGTACCATGTTCCTGATTCCACGCGGCTCCGACGCATCCTGGTCTGCTGTACAACAAGCTATAACTGATTTAGAGAGCAAAGGAATACAGATAAGTTCTAAACGACTTGGAGCTTGGAGCGCAGGCAGTAAAGGGTTTGTAAAAGCAATAGAGGGTGCCCCAAGCGGTTATTTTGATGGAGGCTACTTTTTAGCTGACCCATCGCCCAATAGTCGTTATGGCGATGATTTTAGTAAAATACCCAACGGAGTTTATATGGAATATAATCCAGAGATGTGGAATGCCGAAAGTGTTGCCAGGTTGAAGGCAAGATTTCCAGCAATGGTAGCCGAAATTGAGAGTAAAGGTGGTCAAGCAGTGCTAAAATCTGAAAGCCATGCTAAAATTTTAGATTCAATAATTGCAAAACTAAATACTTAATGTATAAAGAGATATAATCAATGTCCCAAGTGCCAACTCCACAATCTTCTCCAACAGATCAATCAAACGTCACTTCAGTTCAAGATATATGTGATGCCTATGGTCCACACCCATCACAAGGTGGAGGTTCGTCGTTCGGTGTTATGGGAGACATTCCAGATGGGTCGTTTGTGCCTGTATCTGGAGACGAGGGATCCATCTGGGTAGGTGGTAAGAAAATTGGACAAGTTGATCAACTTGTCGTGCTTCAAGGACATAAATTTATCTATGAAATGGCAGTCTATCTTAGACCAATGGTTGACGCTGCTGCTGCCGAGGGCGTAACATTAAAAATTAATAGTGGTTTTAGAACTTATGCAAAACAACAAGATCTTTATAACCGCGCTGCTCCATGGGGCGGTCCAGGTGGCTACACTGCTCGCCCAGGATATTCACCTCATCAATGTGGTCTTGCTGTAGATTTTAAAACTAAAGGCGAAAGATACACTCCAGCTTGGGAATGGCTTTGCAAAAATGCTTACAGGTATGGATTTATTCGTCGTGTAAGAAATGAACGATGGCATTTTGAATATTTAGGAACTTGGCCAGGACAAGAAATCCCTGATTATGCAGTTCAATGGGCGGCACACCGAGGTTCGCCCAATATTTGGGGTTCTGGAATGTTTGCCTTTGTGTATCGAGATGGAAGCAATGCTCGTACAATGAAAGAAGGTAACAGATGGGGAGATAGAAGCCACCCAGATTGGACAACCAGCAAACCAAATACTTGGACAAATTGGTATGGAGAGTTACTACCAGACAAATTTGACCGAGAAGATCCAGGCTGGGCTCAAAGAGGTGCAGCACCTGCCCCACCAATTACACAACCCGAACTCGGAGAATCAGAACAACCACCGGAAGAACTCGGAGAATCAGAGCAAGTATAATAACTTTAATAAACTATTTATTGATATGTCGAGAACAATAGAATCAACACAGGCACCTGTTAATGCACCGGCAGTCAACACACAAGGTTTAGATCAGGTCTCAAACGCTGTAGTCAATTCAGCGAATACGCAACAAACATTAAGAATTGCAGGTCTTAATGGCGAACGCATGCTGGAACCTATTCCAAAATATGTCCGAGCGCCAGGTGAAAAAGTTACGCAACAAGGGAACAGCACGATTGTTTTAGGTCGTGATCGCCCTGCTGCAAGAGATTCGGGATACGGCGGAAGAGGACATACAGGTGCCGCTTCAATTGATTTGTGTGCAGGAAGAAAGCTCGCAACAACAGATGGTTTAAATTATGACCCAAATATGCAAAAAGATGCCGCCAGAATTTATATTAGCCAAAAGACAGATATTGATAGAAACTTTAACACACCAGGAAACTCCATGGCAAAATCTGGAATCGCAGTTAAAGCGGACGCTGTTAGGGTGATTGGGCGAGATAGCATTATGCTTGTCACCAGAACTGAGTCCGCAAACTCAAGAGGTGGTACTACTGGCTATGGCGGCATTCAATTAGTCGCGAACAATAATCCAGCTTCATTACAACCAATGGTTAAGGGCAATAACTTAGTTGAAGCGCTCCGAGAAATAGATGAAAGAATAAAAGAAGTCAGTACACAATTACTTAATCATATTAAAGATCAAAATTCATTTAACTTAGAAGTAATGCAGCATACACATGAGGGAACCTGTCCAGTTGGTCCTGTCAGTACCTTTGCTTCACTTTCATTAATACCCGAAGGCATCCAGAGTGCTTTAAACACAATGGAGGCAATTGTAGAAAATCTAAAATACAGAACGAATATGGAGCTTCAAGAATTTAAATATTTTTCTGGTGTTGGCTCCGCTGGTATCAACAGTTCATACAATAAGGTCAATTAATGCCAGATATTGAAAAATGGAAATACCTCGATGCTTGTTCACCTTTTTTAGAGGGTGGCAAATATTATATTGTTGTTGATAGCAAATACACAACTCCTGGCGAGAATCCCGAGGCAACATACGCTGAAGCACAATTAGACGGTGTTTCAAAATTATTAGATTTTTATGGCAAGGATCTTTCTGAATTGGATGAAGTGTTTAGGGTTTCCAGTTTTGAAGATAAACATGTGACACTCTCAGGGGGCAATCTCATTCCCATGAAAGTTCTAATCTCTATCCCAAAAGAAGATTTTGATTTAGTTGATGACGATCCATCAACTTGTAATCTTGATGTACCAGATAAAAAATTAGTGGTTAGTTATCCTTTGGATCAGATCGCAACAAAAATAGATCTTGTCGCGTCAGGAATAACAACATTATTAGTTGACCTTGTGCGTTCTGATGTTTTTATATCAAACATTTATATTCAAAATGAAATTTCAAGATTGCTTCAAGCAAAAACATTGTTAGAAAATTATTTTAATATCAACGATATACAAGGACTTGTTATTCCTAATCCTGATTGTTCTATACCGGAACAAGAATCAAAAACTTTAACACTGGGTTTTGATTTGGATTATAAGCTCCGATATGTTTTGGTCGATAATCATCAATATACAATTGGCTACAATTGCCTTTTAGAACAATCAGTCTTTTCTCATGTAACCACATCATATTATTTAACTCGTTTAGATGAAATGATAAATGATTTAACATACAGATTGTGTGATGAATTTAATTGGATTGCTTTTTTAAAAAAACATACTCTACCAATTCCAGTCGCTGAAAGTAAAGAAAGGTTTGTAGACGGAGTTAGACTTTATGATAAAAACGGAAATTATAGCACAGACCCAGTACCGCAAACTCCCGCTATTAGCGAGGAGGAAAAAGATACCGAAACTTCCTCCCCCGCTGCTGGAGAAACTACAAGTCAGCGAAACCAAGTGGGTAAAACCGATGAAGAATTATCAATAGAGACGTTAAGGTTAAATCAGCCAATTATAAAAATTGACCGCGCCGTGGCAGCAAAAGCGGAGACTGATTACATCGGCGCAGAGGAAACATCACCTTCTGCACTGCAAGCTTCACTAGACCAATTAACACCAATGATCTATGACACTGTAGGTCCAACAATTCCAGAGCCAGAAAATAATGATGCACCCAGCGCTCAACAAAGTTTAGACAACAAAGAAAAAGGCAAGTCTTTGTTTAGTAAACTAAATTTAAGTTTTGACACTCTGAACAAGTTTGATATTGGGCTTATGTCACATCAAACACTGGGACCAATGTTACGATGTTTTATAAACGAGTTTGGTTTAGAGGCATTTGAAAAACCTGAGTTACAAGCATTTGAAAAACCTGAGTTACAAAGTCTACTCGAAATAGAAGACTGTAGAATTGATCAATTAAATATTAAAAAGGGATTTGGCTCCTACGATATCAGGGCAGGTGGCTTAGTTCCACAAGATTTTAAATTTCCTCCACTTTTTCCAAATACTAAAGATTATATGGAAACAGCCATGGCTGAGTTAAGAAATAACTTGGCAAACTTATTAATACAAACAACGGTTAGAGAAATCGTTGACACCTTTAGAAACTATCTTGAGAACATATATTCCAATGAGTGTCAGTTTATAACAGGTCCAGATCCTCAATTTAGACAATGGCTATCAGAATCAGTTGGAATTAATGTACCTGATCTCGATAATCCCGAAACTTTCGCCGCATTAATGGCTGTAAATGGCGGAAAAGGATTTTCTGGTATTTTAAGTAATATATTATCAAAAACAAATTCCCCCTCCCGATTAGAGGCAGCAGAATTTGAATTATTGTCAACCCCAGAGATTGGAAGTTTGCCGATTTATGTGACTAATTCAGGCGTAGTTCAACAAAAATATTTGAAACAAAGTGATTTAATTGTCGTAACAAATGAGATTTTAAAAGGTGTAGACGAGCTATCTGGTATTTTAAAGCCAAGTGAGTTCACTGTTTTATTAGCTGGAGCAGGTCCAGATTTAAACAAAATTATTAATTTAGCCACAAAAATACTAACAAGAAACGCGAGTCAAAATATTGTATTTAGAAACAGAGAGGATGTTGCCGATATGATGGAGGCACTCGGAAGAATGCTCGATCCAAAAACTTTAATGCAGCCAATTCTTATTACAACTTCACCATCAAATGTCACTCGCCTGACTGTTGGTGAGGCTGGAAATTTTGCCCGTGAACAAATATTAAAACAACAAGACCCACTAATACCTGATGCCGAAATAGAAAAAATTATTAATGACGCCCGTCAACAAGCCCAGGAGAAAATTTTAAAAGTAACTGATTTATTAGACAAATATAATAACGGCAATTTAATGCCAGAGTTCCCAGACTTATTTGGTATAGCTGGTCTCATAAAAAATATACCCCCTGTTGTCAAACAGGTTTCAGAGACAACCGCTATTACAATTATCAATCCAGTTGCTCAAAGATTTTCAGAAGACTTTGCTCCCCCTTTCAGCACGGGTTCGTATGTAGATTTTTGGAACAGATCTCTTGCTCAATCTTATCTTGTTAATAAACCTAATCAGCTTTATACATACTTTTCTTTAGACGCTAGCGAAAATAATTATTTATTTGGTTACACTCCGGGCACCACGACCACCACAACTATACCCACAAAAACATTGGCTGGCGGTACCTACTATGATTTTGGTATGAACTTTAATCAAGATAATCGTGGTCTTGATCAGCCAGATGCAAAGTATCTTTTCTCAAATATGAAAGAGGCGTTTAATCTCAACGATGACTGGGAAGACTGGTATTATAACAATGTTGTCCCTCATGTTGAAGACTACGATACTGGAAGCCCCACGCTGAGTGCTGCAACTAAAGAAATTCCAGACCCATTTGATAGTAATAAAATTTATGAAGTTATTGTTGACAAGAGTTGGAGCCAGGTAATTGTTAACTTATATGTATTAGAACCCGCGCAACAGATAGATGCACGCCCAGCGGGATTTTCAGATGATATTATAAGACTTTCTTTAAGCCCCTCGACTGGGGGTAAACAAGTAACATATAAATCTGATGTTTACACAATTTCAACATCAAATTTGGGAAACAAAAGCACTACAGGCGAACTCAAAACACGATCTTTTAAGTCTGGTGTTGGCATTGATACTTTAAGTGAAGTTGATTTCAATGCTGAGATATTATCACCTGAAGCCCTATCAGAGATACAAAATACTTTAGACCTCATTGATGGAAATACTATAAATGAAAGCATAATTAATCGCTTTGTTGAGTATATTGGTGAAGACAAATATTCAACAGCAACATACGATGTAAATTCAGGCGAATTCGCTTCTAGCTTTAATCTATTGGACTTATCATCTCTAAATAATGATATTTTCGATATTGAAGGTCTTAAGGATGCAGCAAGCAAATCATTAACATTTATACTCAATGGTTCACTAACTGGTGAATATTGTGATTCTTTAAGTGAAATAAGAAGAAATGGATTAAACAGCAGCCTTCGTCTTTTAGCAAGAGCTTTCATTATTGAACAAGCTATTGTTAGTATTCAAGTATTTAATGGATTCGATCTTGCATTTATGGAGGATGAGATTTTTGTTAACTCTGTATACAGTCTTTTGAAAAAAGAAATATCAAAATATCAAGAATCTTTTGACACACTTGAGACCTCTTTGATGCAAGAAATTAGAGATTCTACATTAAAATATTATGAAATTCTGAATCTATCTGGGGAAAGCACTGAAATTCCATCTACAGGAAAAGATGCCGTAAGGCAATTAATTTTAGATGAAGCAAAAGTTTTAAAAGAGCCGATTACACTTGGTTTGAACTTAAACCAAAATTCTAATAGTTGGAATGAATTTTTGACAAAAGTAATTTTTGGCGAGTATGAAGACATTAGGGATTTCGGAACTGACACAATTATGCAATTTGAGGATATCAGTTATGCGTTTTTTAAAAGAGTAGAGCAAGACGAAAACGGAAACTATATTTATAGTTACGATTTGCTTTACATCACCACTGGGGAATCGGAAGGCGCTGTTACAGACAGGGGTGTTGACTATAATGTTAGCGGTACAAATTTAATTGCAACTACACTTTTATCTGTTCAGTGTGAGCGAAAAGAACGTGCCGATAACGAAGATGAGGTTTATAGAAGCTTGGCAGAAATGATGTTTGAGACTGAGATTTATAATAAAGTATTTAATGATATCTCTCCCATTAAGACATTTATAGCCTGCCTTGCACTTTATCAACACTCTGCATTATCAGATCCTGCGACCTTTGCCCTTGATGATTCTGTTCCATATATCGGTAAAGATTTGCTTGATTTTATGGCAAAAACAAAACTTACGATATTACAATTATTTGCTTCGTCTATTTATGGTGGGGGAAAAATAGAATATCAAGATCCGTTTATACAAAAAGCACAACCTTGATACTATTTATAAGAGGAGTAATATTGAGTGCCTGGACTATCACCAAAACTACCATTATCCATAGATGAAGTTGATGGATACGCTACTACCAAAAATTTTAAACAAGTAGCGCAACAAAATTTAAAAATGATTGTGTTAACCGCCCCTGGCGAGCGGGTAATGATACCTGGCTTCGGTGTGGGAATTAGGAACTATCTTTTTGAAAATGCAACTCTAACAACGTTTGAAACAATTAAACAAAAGATTAAACAACAGGTGTCAATTTATGCACCATATATTTCTATAAACTCAATTAATTTTTCTCAAGAAAATACAGACTTCAATTTTGTTGAGCTTAATCCGTCCAACGAATTAAACTTTGTGGGCATACAGATTGACTACTCTATTCCAAAAGCTTTTATTTCCGATACTTTAATATTGGAAATTTAGTTATTTAGATAATTATACAATAGGAGACACATTTAAGTGGCAGAAAAAAGACAAAATGTCAAAATAAACTATCTTAGTAGGGATTTTACTTCGATCAAAAATCAACTTGTTGAGCATGCGAGAAGATATTATCCAGACACTTTTAGAGATTTTTCTGATGCTGGCTTCGGCGCATTAATGATTGACGCCGTTTCATATATCGGTGATGTTCTATCCTTCTATGTTGACTATCAAGCCAATGAGAGTTTTTTGTCAACAGCTATTGAATATGATAATATTATAAAACACGGCGATGCTGTTGGGTTTAAGTATGATAATATTCGTGCAACTTATGGTCAGGTCAATTTATATGTAAAAATTCCTGCAAACTCCAACAACACTGGACCAGATTTAACCTACGCACCAAAGCTTAGAGCGGGTAGCACATTTTCAGCCACAAATGGTTCTTTATTTACTTTGTTAGAGGATGTTGATTTTTTTGATTCAACAAATGAGGTTGTAGTAGCCACCACAAATGCATCAACAGGTATTCCTGTTCAATATGCGATTAAAACAATTGGACAAGTTGTTTCAGGCGAATTAAGAGAGAAGGAATTTGAAATAGGCAATTTTTCAAGATTTACCACACTGACTATTCAGGATACAAATGTAACAGAAATTATTTCTGTTTTCGATTCTGAGGGTAGACAATATTATGAAGTCGATCATTTATCACAAAACACAATTTACATCCCAATCAACAATTCAGATACAACTACAAATGTCCAAGCTCCGACAATTATAAAACCATTTATTGTTCCAAGGAGATTTGTTAAAAGACGCCTCGGCAATTCAACTGAAATTACATTTGGATATGGCTCAGACTCACAACTTGATATGCCAAGTTTGGCAGAAGCAAGGGACTTGGTATTAAACCTGCACTCAAAGACATATGTCACTGATAAAGCAATGGACCCAACCATTCTTATTAAAGGTGATAAGTTTGGAGTTGGACCATCAAACACCACACTAAGAGTGGCTTATAGAGCAAACACAAAACAAAATTCTAACGCTACCTCTAACAGCGTCAATCAGATTTCAGCACCAGTGTTTCAATTTTTAAACCCAGACACACTTGTTTCTACCACAGCAGCAACAGTTCGCGGATCTTTAGAAGTTACAAACCCGGACCCAATTCAGGGTGATGTATCAGCACCCACAACAAGAGAATTGAGAGAGTTAATTTCCGGCGCTCACAGCGCACAAAACCGTGCGGTTACTGCTGAAGATTTCAAGACACTAGTGTTGTCGATGCCTGCTAAGTTTGGTGGCATTAAGCGTTGTGCTGTTATTCAAGATGTTGATTCTAATTTAAGAAATATTAATATTTATGTTGTAAATCAGAACAATGCAGGAACTTTTGAAACAACGAACACAATTCTAAAAGAAAATATAAAAACCTGGCTGAATACCAAAAGAATGATAAATGATTCGGTTGATATTTTAGATGCTAAGGTCGTTAATTTAGCAATTAGATTTTCTGCTATTGTCACTAACAACGAGAGTAAAAGTGTTGTGTTTAGCAGAATTCAATCCAGAATGAACAAATATTTTAGTGAAAAACTTGATATTGGAGAATCTTTTAGTATAACCGATCTTTATTCTCTGATTAACCGTACTCAAGGGGTGATTGACGCCATATTCGTAGAAGTGTTTCAACAAACTGGTCCAGGCTATGCCACAACTAAGTTTAATGTCAAGAACAACACAACACCAGATGGCAGAATGATCATTGCGCCAAAAAACGTTGTTTTTGAGGTTAAATTTCCTCAGAGAGATATTAAGGGAACACTTACATAATGGGTATTAAAAGATATACAGCAGACTCAGACAACACAATTACAAATGCGTATAAGTCAAACTTAAACACTCGTGCTACTGGCTCCAATATGGGTCTATCTGATTCTATGGAAGTTTTCCGAATCTATGGTCAACAAGACTCGGGATCTTCTGAGTTATCTCGCGTCCTTGTTCAGTTTCCAGTTTCAGAAATTAGCACTGATAGAACTAATGGCGTTTTACCACCAAGTGGGAGCGTCAGTTTCTATCTTCGTTTGTTTAACGCAAAACACCCGTTCACTCTACCAAGAGATTACGATATGATTGTTAGCACAATTTCTCGTGCTTGGAACGAGGGAACTGGCTTAGATATGGAGAGCTACTCCGATAGCGGTAGTTCAAACTGGACCGCTGCGTCAAGTGCTTCCTCTGGTGTAACTGCCTGGTCTACAGAAGGCGGTGATTACGAGGCAGAACCTCGGTTTACTGCATCTTTTGTTAATGGTACAGAAGACCTTGAGGTTGATGTCAGCGATGCTGTTGAGCGTTGGATTGCAGGGACCAGAACAAATTATGGTTTTGGTGTACGCATGGAGAATGAAACAGCTTTTTCATCCTCTTACACAAAGAAGTTTTTTGCTCGTGGTTCCGAGTTCTTCTTCAGCCGCCCCGTTATTGAAGCCCGTTGGGATTCTTCTACTCGCGATGATCGTGGCAACTTCTTCTTCAGTAGTTCTCTGGCAACATCTGAAGATAACTTAAACACTCTTTACCTTTATAATAATGTTCGCGGAAGATTAAGAAACATTCCAGATGTAGGCACAGGCTCAATTTATGTTAGTATTTATTCTG
>Ga0080013_1000142_pt1 | contig 98963 bp, 94 predicted proteins | sample ETNvirenome_6_85_FD_69236 | JGI IMG/M metagenome (GOLD analysis project Ga0080013, IMG submission 69236) | Marine viral communities from the Pacific Ocean - ETNP_6_85 (SPADES assembly) (version 2) | ecosystem: Environmental > Aquatic > Marine > Oceanic | place: Pacific Ocean | collected 2013-06-19
GATATCGTAAGGGTATACTGCTCCAGAATTAATTGTTGTTGTACCCTCAATTAATCCTAGTTTATATGCTTGATATCTAGCACTTTTATCATGTTTCATAAAAGCTTTTTGATACCTTGACGAGGCTAAGGACGGAAGTTTCGAATAATCGATACTTTCCCAATCCTTTGCACACATCTTGGTTTCAACCACATTTGTAAGTTTTACTAATACCTTACGGTAAATTTTAGGTGAGACTTTAAGATATCTACGTATAATATTAGCCTTGGTACCTTTTCTAGGCATCCATTTTGCACATAGACCATCCTTATTCTCCAATGCTGTCTTAATTAAATCTAAGGCAGAATCCCAACAATTCTGGGTTCCTACTAAAGTTAATACATCATCCCATCTACCGTATTCACTTATTAAGTGAATGTTTTTATGTAAAACTTCTCTGTGATTATCACATAACCATAATAGACAATCTCTGAAGATTTGTCTCTCACCAGCTCCACCACGGACATCACGTGCCCAAAATAAAATTTTCATTGTTGTGAGAGGGTCTTCATTAAAAGCTTTCGAAACCTTGGCGAAAAGTCTGTCTTTGCTCGTACCACGCATCGCTCCTATTTGAAAAAATAAGTTGACACAATGATTAAGTGAGGATGAGTTTGTGGTCATCCCATTCTCAGTCTTTGTGTCTTGTTGTTGTATGGCGTCGATTAAATTCATAATGGTTATATTATTTTAATAAGTTTAAATAATGTTCTTTAATATTATATAAAAAATAGGTTCCTGTCAAGCCCCTATTAAGAATTTTTTTGTTTTTCTTCCCATCTTTCTCTTCTTGATGGTTTTGCGTCCTTCATCTTTTTAGTTTTAGATGGTGTGGCTGCCTCATTAAGTTTTCTACCAAATTTCACTAAATGAGTTAATTTTCTAATTTCTTTTTTAGATTCACCACCAATAGGTAGTCTGTCTAGTTTTTGTTGTGGTGTTAAACTCTTATAGTATTCTTGTCTTTTTTCCGCATCCATACTTCTGGTTTTTCTACTTGTAGCTCCGTATTTTCTTAATTTTGCCATAGTTATTGTGTTATATTAGAGCGGGTGGGTGGAACGAACCACCATCTACCTACTGGAATGTATGCCGCTTTTATCTTTAAGCTACACCCGCATGTTTATTTACTTCAATGTAAATATAAAATAAATTTTGTGTTTAGACAAGAAAAGTTAGTAACTTTTTTGGTATCTTCTAAAGATTCCTTCAATGACTTCTGTTTCTAGACCCCCTTCGCTTACCGGAGCGTCTAGTAACACTTTAGAAAACTCTTTAAAGATTGACCATTTGTCTTCTTTTAAAGCATCTTCCAGCATTCTAATTTTTCTTTTTCTATCTAAACTTAATAGAAAACTTTCCATAAGTAATTTTTAATTTTTAATTTTAACGATTTAAATGATGGCGTCTTGTGCGCCTTCTCTAGTTTTGTAGTCTCCTTGGTCATCAACGTAGTTAACTACTATTTTCTCACCATTACTACATTCACCCACTCCGAATGATTTGTCGGATTGAGTTTTAATTAATACTAAATCACCACATGCTGTTTTTAACATAATTTCATGTGGGATTACCATATTGCTGTTATTTTTAATATTCAATACCTCCAAGTTAGGTAATTGTGCAATTACTGCAGGTATATGTTTTAGATTAGGATTATTTGGTATTGAAATAAATTGTAACTTTTCTAATTGCCCTATATCATCTGGTAATTCGGATAGCATCCCTTCAATATGTAACATTTCAAGATTTTTAAATCTTGATATGTCATCAGGTAATCTAAATCCTGGTGTTTTATCTGGTTTATCACCATAACTTCTATTAGAAATTTCAATATCTAATCTTTCTAAAGTGTCCGGGAGTGCTTCAAAGAACTCATCGAAACCATAAATAGCAATATACTTAGACATGGTATCATTAGGGTATCTTAACTGTACTTGTTTTCCAAAATCTTTCTTCATATACCCCGCAAACTTATCTTTAAAGAAAGGTTTAAGTTCTGGGTAATTTGCAAAGAATGGACCTAAATCAATACTTCTATCTTCTGCATTATAAAAGGAATTACTTTCAAAGTGGAATTGGTGACTTCTACTTTCTGACGGTGACTTATTTTCATCCTCTTTGTACATCATCATATATAAAGGTCCTTGTTTTGAGTAATGGTCATAGTAGTTAGAACTTTTAGATGCTGTGCACCATCTTGTTTCTCCTCCTCCATAATGACAAGAAGCTTCTTTAGATTTAGGTACTAAAATTCTCCATTTATCATCTTCATAAACTTTTTCAACATCGTCTCTTAATCTTTCTGCTTTAGTTTTTGTTATCTCATCTTTATTAACACTATAATCTTTTACATTGTCATATAAGTCTTTAATAGATTTTATCTGTCCAATATCTTTTTGCCCTTTATATTTTTTTGTCTTCTTAAGATGATTAAATTTCTCTAAATCCTCAGTAACTTTGTATAAATCTTCCCAAAATAAGTTTTGGTGTCTTTCTAATGCAACTCCCCAATCTGGACTTCCATATGCATATTCTTTATCTGCTTCCTGTTGTAAGCTTAAGTATTGTTTAATTAACCAATTAGTATAAGCTCCTACTTTTTTAATCTCTGCATCAGGGTCTATATTACCTAATCCTTCGTCTTCTTGTGTGGTTGTTGGGTCAGCGTTCATAATAAGGCGTAATACGTCTTTAGTCATTGTAGCTTTCTTCCCTTTCTTTTTAGGTGTGGTGTATTTGTTCATGAGAACATCGTATCGACTATCCTCAATAATTAAATTAGTTAAAATTTCCTTAAACTTAAAGGCCATGTTTGAGTGTGTTTTTATATAAATATCTGTTAATTAGAAAGAATTTATAGAGATTTAACATGTGAAATGATATCCATTAAGGCATTTACATCTTTTTCACAATATTCTTTTATTTCTGAAATGTTATTATCCGTATAATAACTTTTATGAATGTTAGAACCATCTACTTTACCGTCCTTCGGTGTGTCTAATCCTAAAACACCACATACTAGATGTAAGGCAGATAATCCTTTATATGACCCAAAATTCCATAACTCTTTTGTGTCTAATGCTTTTATTTCCCACGGTTTAGTATCATATGAAGGCATAAGTGGTGACGGTTTTATTTTATTAATCAACATTCTTTTTCCGAGATAAGGTAGGTCAAAATTTTTAATATTATGCCCACATAATGAAAAATCTAACTTGTATACTCTATTTAATAAATTAACTGTTTCCTCTAGAATCTCTTTTTCAGACCCTTTAGTAAAAGATTGTATCTTTCTTTTACCTCCATTAATAAACCCTACACTCACACATACAATTTTTCCAAATTCAGGTAATAAACCAGCATATTTTTTAAATAACTCACCCTTAGACATTCTTTCATCTTCGGGATAATGTCTTTTAAAATAGGAATCTCCCATCTTATTCCATAAATTATATAAAATAATATTTTTTTCCTCCAATTCTTCTATTGTTGCGTAAGAACCACAAGTCTCAATATCTAAGAATAATAATTTATTCTCCTGAATATCTTTCATCATTTTTTTCGTCTTTTAGTTTTTGGTATGTATCGGTATCTACTATTACTTGAATTACTTTTTCTGCGAATCCTGGTTCTTTTTCAAAATACTCGACTGACTCACCCTTTAATAAGGTGTCTAATTCATCTTCATATATCCATATTATTACTTTCATTTATTATCTTTTTTTCTTCATTAATTTTTCGGCTCTATCTAGTAGTTTTTGATTTCTTTTGGTTGGTCCGTCTAATGAAGTAGTTATATACTCTACTACAGTCCACCCAATGCAAACCATTATTATTCCTACGAACGCCAATCCTATTATTTGTACTATGTCTATCATAGGTACAAAGATAATAAAATTATTTGTAATAATAAAATCTAGACTAGGATTTTTTCTTAGGTTTTTTTCTGCCGAATTTAATTCGTGACCAACCTCTTTCATGAAGATAATATAAAACGAATTTAGTTATCAATTCTAATGCTCCAATCTTTAATCCTATTAATGGACTACCAGTAATTAACCATCCTAATGCCATAGTGTCTAAGGTGCCCACTATTCTCCAGCTCATTGCCTTAATTATACTTCGGGTTTTACTTATGTACATTTTCTTGAATTATATTACTAATAATAATATTAATAATTTTGCTTGTGTAGTTTTCGTTAACTTCTTTTTCTTCTTTCGGGAATGGTATTCTAGGGTTTGTGACGTAGTTTATAAATGTTTCAAGTTCCATCTCTTTAGTCTGTGGTGTGTCGTGACCACTTTCATCCCTAAATTTAACTGTATCTTTCTCTGGGTCATAGTTGCCAACGTAATAAACTGCTAACTCACTCCCTTTTTCTTCTGGAACACCTAATTTATAAGGATTTCCTATCCCTGATATCCATCCCCTATGTTCTTTAAAACCTAACTCTTCTATCTTTTTCATGTAGGACTCTCTCTTCTGTTGTAGTTCTTTAATTTTTTCCCATCCTACTTCATTTATCTCTTCAACCAATCGTGCAAAGTCCCCATTAAGTTCTTCCATACCTTCATTATCTACCTCCCAACTATCCCACCAGCTATCATATAAACTAGGTAAACCATTTAACTCAATCTCTTCTAGACCTTCCCAAGTATTAATATCATTTTTACCTACAATTTGTAATAGTTGTGGCCATGAAAGAAACATTTCCGTAACTTTTCCATGGTCATCAAAATCAAATGTTAACTCGTCTTCTATTTCTTTTTTCATGGCTGCTTTTCTTCCTCTAGTAAGTGCACAGCCTAAACTATATAACCAGTCCCCACTAAATCGGTCTGCTTGTATCGGGAAATACTCTTCTAGAAAATCCATTACTAAACCTTCTTCGTGCTCTAACTCTGCTTCTGTAAATCTTGGTAGGTCAACCATTTGTCTTAATTCTTGGAGTTTTGCACGACTTTCCGCGTTTAAATAACTACTAATATAGTTCATTTCTTCAGTGTCTAACTCTTCACAATCATCATAATAGTCATGCATGGCTGCACTATATACCCAATCATCATCTTCGTGTAAATCTAAAAACTTTTCTTTATAATATTCATTTTCAGCAAATATCATAACCCCCTGGTTATCCGGAAGAATAGCGAGTGCTCCATTGGCCATACTCTGTGCGTACCACTCTGCGTCTATCACGTCAACATCATCTCTACCTTCGAATGCTTCCCAAGTATCAAAAGGTATATGCTTCCCTTGTATCTGGTCGTAAATTGTTTTTGCAAAGTCATTCTTTTGTGAGAACCCTACCATCTCTTTTTCCGAAAAAGGCATCTCATACTTTAATCTCTCTTTAAGTGTGTATTGTAACTTTAACTTATCTATGAGTCCTGGTTTATTACTAAAGTATTTTTTTACATTAGTGATTTGGGGCCATATACTGGTTTGGGTGATAGGATTAAACATATGGTAGTTCCCACTTAATATTAATGGGATTTTACTTGAGTTGTCCATTAGTATAACTGATGTGTTATTGATGTCTTTTTTTCCTGTGAGTATGTAGGTGACGTAAGATTGTTTAAAGGCGTCTACTACTCTTTTTTTAATTTCTTTGTCCTTACACCATTGTGGTACCATAGAACAAATGGACGCAATATTATAAGGTAAGTACAACTCATAGTTATCATCCTCATATACAACTCTCTTATTTATTTGTTCATTTAAGATATTAATAGACATATCTATAAATATGAGTGATTAAAGGTTATATTTGGTGTAATCTAATAATCGGTTATATTTAATTTTTTGGAGGGTGGAACATTTTTCATACTCTTCGGTTTTTTCAAAATGTTCAATAAGTTTATCTATTGTTTTGTGGGGTAAATCTTTATTTACAAATTCTAAGTGGTCAAATTCTTGGTCTTCTTCCAGTGATGCAAGAATAAGTTCGTACGCTACTCTACAAGCTAAATCTTTTTCTAATGGGTCAAAATTAACTTTCATTATTTTTCCATTCTTTCCAGAAATCAAAATCTTGTAATTTAATTAATAAATCTTTGTCTATTAATGTTTTACCCCATCTTTGTGCTTGTTTCTCTAAATAGTTAATATCCTTCTTATCAATCTCATCTAATCTATTATTAATAACTTCTTTATGGTCCTTTATTCCCCATGCGTCTTCATCTGATTGTGTATAATAAGGGTTATCATTACCATACTTATTTGTGAATTCTACTTTAGTGTCTTTATTTGATTCTTCTGGTTTCATAATTATTTACTTCTATTACAAGTTCCTCTGATTTCATAATGATGCCCACTATCAGAGTTTTCATTTAACATTGTTGCAATTCGTATTGCTTCTTCTTTCTTTTTAATATCCCATATTTGAGATAATCCGTCTGTTAGTAAGACGTGTGTTTTGGTACCCGACTTAGGGTCCATCATTACTTTTATTATATTATATGCCATTTTTATATTTTTTATTTAATAGTTCTACGTAAAAATCTGCCACTCCTGGACCTAGATTATCGTCCCATTTCTTTTTAAAATTATTAATTAAATTTCTTAATGCAGGTAAATGAATAAGTTTATTATCCTTATTTCTTAATGCTCTCATTACAAAATCGAAATCTTTTTTAATCATATTTTAAAGTTTTACTAATAATTGGGAATTCTTCTACAAATATATGTTTTATTTCCTTTGCAATCAACTGAATTTCTTTCTGTGCATGTTCGTCGTCTCTTAATTCTAAAAAGTGTATCCAACTTCTTATTGACCCAGTCATATGTATCTTAGTCTTGGTACATAGTGGTAAAATCATTCTTGCTGTTTCTCGTGCAACACCATCTTGTAATAATCCTTCGTACAAACGTTTTATCTCTAATAGTATTTTTTTAATCTCCGCGTTAGAAGTGTTGTGAACTTCAGTAGAACTTTGTCTATTATCTTCACATTGTTTTCTAAATTCTATTTCTTCGAACATATCCCCTAATAAATTTACGTTTTGATATCGTTGACTGAATTCTTGAAATGTAAAAGACCGATGTCTTATTAATTGTATGCCTATAGCTTTGCTAGTTTCAATTTCTACACTTAGATGAGAGTGTTCGAATGGGCTCCAATGTTTATGTTTAATGAGATAATTTAATAATCCCTCTGGTTTAGATATTTTATCTTCTCTTTTGGAACTCACCCGTGCTATATAAACTATATTTTCTTCAGCTTTTGGTGTAACACTAACTAATGAGACGTTCATTTTTTATTTTTATATACTTTTTTACCGTTAATTAAATAAATTCCTGATGGATTATTTTCTACATTCTTCAATTTCCTTCCATACATATCATATATTGTGCCTTTCATCATATCTTCATACTCTCCTTCATTTATACCTACTGTACTACTTCTTATATCAAATACTATTGTACCTGGAGATATCCCACATGAAAATGAAGTTATGATTGTATTATTTGAATCGTACACATGTACCATTCCATATGAAAACCAATCAGTTGAAGTAGTGTATAGATAATTATTTACATTGTCTGTTACCAGCTCATAAAAATTTTGTGAAAACCCCATTGATATCCCAGCACTTGGCATTATCATCGGGTCCCATTCATATAACTCTATATCTCCGGATATTTGATAATTTATTTTACCGTCTCTTAAACAAGAAGTCCCACATCCTGTATTCATTGTTGACATATTTGTGGTCACACTGGTACCATTAGATATATCTATCTTTGATATGGATGCTCCTGTAAAATCTTTATTATTTACTGTATAGATGTTCGCTCCATCAAATACCATATTATCTGGATTTTTTCCATCAGGACCTAAATCAATTTCATTAAAGTAAGTCATGGTACTCATATCGACAATTCCAATTAATCCTTTCTCATTACCCCATTCAAATCCATTGTTTATAGCCACATATAAAGTATTTCCATCAACAATCATATTTTGTGTGGCCCATTTTGGCCCCACCGTGGTATCTATCTCCATATAAAAACTTAAATCTGATGTATTAAGCACTTGAAGATATGAGTTAAATAAAATAGGCATGAATGTTACATTATCATAATCGCCTCTGGTGACTATTATTTTATCATTCCATACTACTATATTTCTTATACCTGTTACATGTTGTGAAGATGCTAGAGAATAATCATTTTTATTATATTTGTAGAGGTAATTGTCTGCCGCTATATATATGTATTCTCCTTCTATAATCATATCAGATGCAAATCTGGCTCCTGAAATGGTGTCTACTGTTGTGTAGATTTGGGTAACTGGGTCGTAACTACCAATTGTTGGAGGTGCTACCGATTGATTTATGGTGTAATCAAAATATCCCTCGTTTAATACTAATACTTGGTGCACATAATTCTGTGCAAATGAAACTTGAGTTAATAAAATACTCAATAACATAAATAATTTTTTCATAATAATTGTTTTTTTATTGTTAGACTCTTTGATATTTTGGAGTCTTGGTTAATAAATAAAATACTGAAAATAATGCATAAGTATATGTCAGTGTGCTTAATAGTGTCATTCCAAAAAATGGTATAGCCATTGTGTAGCATTCAATTAGACCAAAAATACTTTTTTGATACATACCACTGACCAACCATACTTGAAAATTAGAAATTAAAAAGAATAATAGTGAGGACACTATCGCCGCTGAAAATATCCCTTTAAAATATCTACCTATTACGGTTGCTAAAATCATTATTGAGTATATTAAAGTCATTCCGTAATGAAATCCTATAACCATATCTGAAATTAACATTGCTACAACTGGTATAATAAAAGAATATCGGCTATCTTTAAATTTTGTTCCTGCAAACAGTGCTATTGCTAGTATTGGAGTAAAGTTTGGTGGGTGGGGAATCAACCTCATAAAAGCACCAATCAGTACCAATATTATTGCGATATCTCTAAAACTTGCTTTCATATTATTCTCTTTTATTTTTATTCAACACTCTCTAATTGGTATTTTAAAGTTTCTAAAATTCTTCTAGTTATTTTATATGGGCATGCATTACTTGCAGGTCTTCTATCTTCTAAATACCCCTTCCAATTATTTTCAACTGTATGAATTGGTATTCTAATTGATGCTCCTCTATCTGATACTCCGTAGCTAAATTTTTCAATTGATTGTGTCTCGTGTAATCCCGTTAATCTTTTATCGTTATCACTACCGTAATTATTTATATGGTCTTCATGATAAATCTCTAAGGCTTTACAAATATCTTCCATCATTTCTTTTCCTCCTTCTTCTCTCATTTGTTTATTAGAAAAATTAACATGCATGCCTGACCCATTCCAATCACCTTCTATAGGTTTAGGGTGAAGTTCTATGGTTACTCCGTGTTGTTCCGTGATTCTATAAAGAAGATATCTACTAATCCATAAATCGTCTGATACTTTCTTAGCTCCCTTACTAAATAACTGATATTCCCACTGCCCTAACATAACTTCTGCATTGATTCCTCTGATATCTAATCCTATATTCATACAAGCGTCTAGATGTTGTTCTACAATTTCTCTGCCTTTTACTCTATCAGCTCCTACACCACAATAATATTTACCTTGTGGTTCTGGATACCCTTCTTTTGGAAACCCTAGAGGTTTTCCGTCTTTCATAAGTACGTACTCTTGTTCAAACCCAAACCACCAATCTTCATCATGTCTGGATTTATAAATAGATGTAAACTCAGCTCTTTCATTACTCCTATGTGGACTACCAGTAGCGTCCCATACTTCACATAATGCAAGATAAGCCCCTACTCTTTGTGGGTCTGTATATACTCTTATTGGTTTTAGTGTACAATCTGAATCAGACCCTATTGCTTGTTGTGTTGAACTTCCATCAAATGACCAATCAGGTAAGTCTTCAATGGTAGGAATAGTTAATGTACTTTCTAATTCTACTATTTTGGTTTTACTTCTTAGAGTTTGTTCGGGTTTCGTACCGTCTAACCAGATATATTCAATTTTTGTTTTAATTTTCATTTTTATAAATTTTATTAAATAATTTATCTAGATGTTGTTGTAAATGTTGTACTTCTAATTTACTACCATTATCAACGAGTTTAAGAAGTGTAAGTGCCTCTTGTAACTCTTTTATTTGATTTTTTATTTCTTCGTTTGTTTCTTTATCCATTTTATATTTATAATAATATGAATGTTATTTTAGATAATAAAGAAATTCCGTTAGAAATAATGACAACACCCAATGCGATTAGTACAGGTATGATGGGTCGAGAGTATTTAGAGGGTGGCATGCTTTTTATATTCCCAGATATCGCAGAACGTTCATTCTGGATGAAAGATTGTTTAATGTCTTTAGATATAATATTCATAATCGATAATAAAGTTACTAAAGTTCATCGAGATTGTCCACCTTGTAATGAAAATAAATGTAAATCTTATTATGGAATAGGTAATAAAGTTTTAGAGGTACCTAGTGGAGAATATAACCTGTCACAGGGAGAGAGGGTAAAGTTTACTGACTAATCTTTTCTTTAATTTTACTCACCATTTCTTTCTGAACCCATTTTACAAATTCTACATATCGTGTAGGTTTACTGTCTGCTTTTTTCTTCCAACTACCTTCTGGGTTTCTGGTGGCTCTACTAAAGAAATTAAGACCACTAATATTTGTTATACACTTATGACCCCCACTATTAGCCTGAATAACGTACCAAGCTGGAACCGTTATTTTATCTAAAACTGTTTTTTGTTTTTCACTTAAATTATCCCATGGGGTATCTATAATACTAACTGCCATATCATAGTATTGGGAACCTTCTGATGGCATATTTTGTAAGTGGTCTTTATATAGAGCAAATAAATCTGAAGTTTTAAATCCTATACTATCATACTCCGCTTTTGTTTCACCGATTCTCTTAATAACTGATATCGGTATCATGTGTTCTTTAAGTTGTGGTTCTATCTCTTTTAATACTTCTTGTGCTATATCTCCCAGATTAACTCCTTTCAGTGCTCTATCTTTCTTAAATGGGTTACAAGAAGCTTGTACTAACCCCATTGGCCACGCAATTACTAAGAAATCCGCTTCGGGATAAATCTTAAATGGGGTGTATCTATCATAAGAACCTGGTTTAAATAATGCACCACCACCATATTGTACAATAATATTACCATCTAATGTAAGGTTTTTACTTTCTTTTTGGGATTTAATGTATTTGGCCTGGTTCTGTGCCATTTCTTCTGGTGAAGCAAATCCTTTTTCTTTTGCATATGAAATTATATTTTGGTATATATTCATTAATGATGGTGTAGAGTTCATTACCAGATTTTCTAGGAATCCTGGTTTATTCTTATAAGCCAATAATAGTTTATTGGTTAGAAGCCCCAACATCCATTTCTTTTCATATGGTTGGTCACCTTTTTCAAAATCTCTAATCAAGTTCATAACTTGTTCTGGTTCAATATCGTGTTTTGCGTAGTCTGCAGAATCTACAGTATTAATCATCATAATATCTTCATCAGTAAAAATATCACTCGGACTTATAGTTTGTGATATAGTTTCTACATTCGAACGTGCTCCTCTAAATTGTGTTGATGTTTCGTCTTCTACACCGGATTGTGAGTCATGGTGGTCTGTATGTATTTTAAAACTTGGTTTTCCGTGTGCAAAATCAACTAGAACTGGCATTACGTCACCACTTGCGTCTGGTTTTTTAACAGAAAATTCTTTATCCCCGTATTGTATCACATGTGAACCTATAACATCAATTCCATAACTTTCAAGATAATTTTTCATTCCTAAGGCTGATACCACACCGTCTAAGTCTTGATGGAAATATATCTCAGCCTTAGAGTACCTGTCTGCTAACTTATTAATATCTCTAATACCACTTTCATTTAGAAGTGTTCCGTTAATATTTTCTAATTGTTGTTCTGTTATCTCTATTTTCATCATATATAAATAGTTTACAATCCTTCTATAAATCTTTTGTATTCTAATTCCCTTCTAGGTTTATGACCTGGCATACTAACTCTATATGTTTTAATACTTTCTGCGGCTTTATATAGTTTATTTCTATCAATAGTTTGTGACTTTTTTAATAAAGCTATTACATCTGACCTTCTTATGCCACCTGCTCCACCATTATAAGATAAGGATAATAAGGCATCAAACATACCTTGTGTTATTAATATATTTAGACCTTCGTCTTCCCACACACTAAAAATCTTTCTTAATTTATCAGCATGATAAGTAGAATCTTCTCTTAATAACTCATCCGCTTCAATTTTACAATTTTTACCATCTCCTAAAATATCATCTTTTTTAACCCCTTCAGTATGCCCATAACCAATTGTCCATTTACCATCACCAATATCATAAGCTTTACATTTTAAACTTTCCTCATCTCTAACATGGTCCCAGTACCATTGTGAGGCTCTTAGCTCCGATGCCTTCTTAAACTGTGATATATCCAATTGTTCTGAAAGTAGTTCTAGTTGTGTTTCTGTAATTATTATACGCATAAAAAAGTCGTTTACAATAAATATAATCATAAACGACTTCCTACATACCGTACTCTCTTATTCTAGACAACTAAGATATCTTTCTCCTCTATCACATAATATGTTAATTCCATTAGTTTTATTAATCATCTATTTATCCCAAAACAAAAATTCGTTTCCCTTTTTATCATCACCTTTACAAATCTTTTTGCTTGTATAATCTTCAAATATAAATGGCAACCATGCGTGAATCAATAATGCTAGTCCACATTTTGTTGCAATCAACCAGTGTTTCCAATATCCAATATTTTTATCTTTTAAGTGTTTAATCATTAGTCCACTATTTCTACACTAAATTTGTCTCCTTGTTGAATTTTTTCTACAATCTCTAACCCTTCTGTTACTTTACCAAAACATGTATGTTGTTTATCTAAATGTTGTGTCCCTTGTCTGCTATGACAAAGGAAGAATTGTGAACCTCCTGTATTTCTACCAGCATGAGCCATAGATAGGACACCTTTATCGTGGTATTGGTTGCTACCATCTAATTCACAATCAATTTTATATCCCGGACCTCCGGCTCCATTTCCATCAGGACAACCACCTTGAGCTACGAAGCCAGGGATTACTCTATGGAAATTAAGGTCTTTATAAAAACCATCTTTTGCTAATTTAACAAAATTATTTACTGTATTGGGTGCGTCTTTTTCATAGAACTCTACCACCATAGTTCCTTTATTTGTGTTAATTTTACCTTTCATTTTTTAATTTATTTATTTCTCTGTTTATATACCAACTTGCTTTTTCCAAGTCTTCTAACATATCTACCTTATTTCCAGCTCGAGATACATATTTTATTGTGTTACCTAAATTAAACCCCAACTTCCATGCTTCTATAACTTTAATAGCCTCATATGGGTTGTCTTCTCCACCGTAATGAGTTGGATGGTCCACCATTTCATTTTTTCTAGATTCTTTTCTATTAAATTCTATAACTTCTTCTTGTGTTGGGTGTTTATGTCCCGTTAACTCTTCATAATACGGATTTTGTTCTCCTGTTTGTGGGTCGTGTGTGGGTATATCGTAACCAGGTACAGAGTTAACAGCTGGATTTACCATTTGTTTATTTTTTTTCATTTCTTTTTATTTATAAAATCTTTAACTTTTTTATATGGTGAGTTATGTAAAAGTTTATTCTCATATTTTTCATATATATAATTTTTAATTTCTTCTACCTCTACAAAATTACTATTACATACACTTACTATTTCTATTTCCGTTTTATCTTCCTCGGGAAATATCAAAACTTCATAACCACTCTTATCACTAATATCTAAGGCAAATTTTTCTACGTCTCCCCCAATTCTTAAGGTCGTCGATTTGGATAATTTAACTATCATTAGTGGCCTATACTTTTCTAGTAATAATTCATTTGCTATTCTTTCAGTATTAGTTATGTCTTTACTCATACTTAAAGTTAATTAATAGTAAAAATATTGTCAAGATGTGAAGGGAAATTTAATTACGACAGAAAGGAGGGAATCCTTTTATGGGTTTATAGAAAACTTTAGAAATATCTCCGTCTTGTAAATATAATCTTGTATGAAGGTCTAATTCTTCAACTACATCTCTAATTACTAATTCAGCCATTATCTCCATTAATTGTGGTGGGGATAATGTGGGGTCTCCTATTTTTTTATGATTAATAACTGCTTGTTCCGCTACCATAAAATAAAATTTACTCATATCTACCTTATTGGTACCGAACATATCTTTCCTTGCCTCTTTATCTTTCTTAAAGAAATCTTTAAGTTTTTTTACATAAATCTGAATGTCGATATCCATATTTATAAATATCAGCTTAAATTATATTTTTTAATATTTCTTTTGGGTACATAAGATGTTTTATTTTCTTTTTTAAGAATATCATAAATTTTTTGTGCTGCTACTTTAACATCTTTCAAGTCTCCTTCAATCTTTTTCTTTCCTTTATAAATCATTACTTCAAAAGTACTAGGTGTAGTAGTCACCTTTCCCTGCCATCTCTTACTAATAGATTGTGTAATTTTTTGTCTTACTTCATAATTCACCATTTTACAAATATGGTGTCCTCTTTTTTCCATCATTGTTTTACTTCCCATAATTTTAATTTATTTTTTATTAGTTAATACTCGTCCAATTAATATTCAGTGACCCACCTGTAAGTACTTGTGCAACTGCTTTTGATTGATAGTCATTTTTTAGGTTTTCTGCTTCTTCCGTCTTACCAAAAAGTTTTAAGTCTTCATACCTAAAATTATTTTTAATAAATAATTCTAGTTGTTTACCGGACAGGATTAGGTGTACATTTCTTACCACCCAGTCTTGGAAGTCATATGTGTCCCAGTTTGAATTTTCTTTTGTTTCCATAATACAAATGTACAAATTTTTTTTTAATCAAACATGCTAGTTATGAAAATCTTTTCTTCACTTGTTAACCCACCATACCAACTGTTAAATTCTTCTCCTTTTTTAGTTTGGTAACTTTCTATTAAGTACTTGTAGTTATCCCCAGAAATTTTACCAAATATATTAGTATCTTCTTTAACATTTCTTTTTGGGTTGGTGAAAAATAACATTCTAACTTTTTCACCTAACTCCATATCGTTTGGTATTGTATCGACCAAAGATTTAATCTTTTCAATACTTAAAGTTCTTGGGTAGTCTGTTGTGTTCGAGACACTACTAGATGTGTATGCTGTTCCCGCTCCATATTCTTTAACTTGTCTTAGTTCGTTTAATGTTCTTTTTTTAATTTTACTCATATTATTTTTATTTAAATTTTCTTTAATTTTATTAATAATTTATTATTACCAATTTCAAAAGGTTCTTCAATTAACCTATCGTTAATCTGTTTTTTGATATGATTAAAATTAATATTGGACCAATCTTCTCCTATAAATTTCTCATTAATTTTCCCAAAACCATCTTTTCCAATCTTATCCCAATCATCAACACATATTAAACATTCATTTTTAAAATTATTATAAATATGCATTATTTCTTCTTCTAAAGGAACTTGTTCAACAGCGTTAGGAATTAAACCATCTCCTCTGTGGGCTGTATTTTTTCCCCTCGCATAACTCCACCCTCCTTTCCATTCTGAATTTTCCCAATCAACATTATCATCTCCACTCCAATGAGCATCCAAGAAAAAAAATACTTTTTTATCTTCTATAGATAAATTTAACTCACGAATTAAACCACCATCTAAAATCTTAGAACTATCTCCTAAATGACATACCACATTTTTATTATTTTTAAATCTTCTTTCCGCAACTTTAAATAACCCTTCATCTAATTCTATAGTATGAACCTTATTAAAATGTCTTATTAGAAATTTTGTAGTATCACCTAAATATGTACCAGTTTCAACAGCGGTTGTGTAATCCTTACCTATGTAAGGTAAAATTTCTCCCCAATTACCACCTTCAAATTCAGAATTAGAAGGTATTTCTGCTTCTATCTTACTTGGTGGTGTGTCATGTGTAGTATTATTTTTATTAATATCTGCATCAAAAAAGAACATGTGCCATAACCTACCTGTAGCTATACTATGTCCAAAATACCCACATGAACTGTGGATAGCACGACCATCAAAAATAACCATTCTATTGTATACATTACCCATCACATCAATATCTTCATATAAGGTCCCATCACAAAAAGTTTCCTGTTGGGGGAAATAATCTAAGACATTGTCGCTTTGGGATGAATGATATATTTTTGATTTTTTATTTGCGACAATTTTAGTCCCTGTTTCAAAAGGGGCGTCTGGTGTTAAAAATACCATAGCAGCCCACTGTTGGGCATCACAATGATAGACTTGGGGTGGTATACCATCTCTTCCTCCAAACCCAGCTTGAAATACTCCACAAATAGAATAAACATCAGCCCAATTTGTAATTTTGGCACCCATTATAGATTCAATTTTTTCTTTTACACCATCAAATATAAATTGTTTTCTAGTTCTCCAACCAACACCACCATGTCCATCCTCCCAATAGTTTTGATTTAACGCATAATTTCTAACCTCATCTGGGTTTTCGTAAAAATTGTCTACGGTCCACACCCTCTTATTGGGGGTTGGGTTCGTTTTAAATTCATTTGATTCTATTACTCCCCAATCCGAATCTATATTACTATCTTTCATATTATTTTTTTGTTTTTATTAATCCTTCATTTATTTTATTTACCTTCTTAATTAGGGTTTTCTCCATGGATATTATTGTTTTTTCTAGGTTTAAGATTTGTTTCTCTACCTCTAGTATAATCTCTCTTTGTTTTCTTGATGATTTTGCTTCCAAAATTAACCAGGCAAAAGCTATGATTTCTACAATAAATAAAGATATTAGTAATGTTTTCTCAATCATCTTCCAACCTCTTTTATATATTTCTCTTGTGTATCCTCCCAAGATAAATCAATTACATCCCAATAAAATAATTGTTCTGGTTTAATTCTGTCTTGGTCATACATATTTTTATATCTTCTAACCGCTTTTTTCTTCCACCATCTTTCAGTATATGGTACGTCTTCTTCAAATTTTTGTTTTAATTTTAAAGCTTTTTCTTCTATCTCCCCTCTCAAGAATTCATTACCATTTTCATACATCATTGCAATATAAACCCCTCTCTTGAACCCGTGGTCATATTGTGAAGGTTTTATACCACAATGCTTAAAAACCTTGTTAATGACATTCTGTTTAGGCCCTGTAGCGTTTATTGCTTTCTTATGTTCTTCTGGATGGTTTTCTTTTAACCAAGTATTCCAGGGTAAATAAACCTCATCATCTGGTTTTAATCTAACTTGCCCTGTAGTCTCTCCAAGTGTTTTAAAATGAGGCATTCCGTTGTACATTGAGTGTACTCCATATAATGATGTGGTTCCTACTGCAATTAATTTATCTCCATATTTTTCTTCCCATGCATCTCTAATAACCTTACATGTAGTTAATGCAGCAATTAATTTACCCATTAACATATTATAACCACCTGGTTGTGTACTACATATAGTGGTAGCAATTGCTGTACAATTTAATTTATGTTGGTCGAATTTATTAACTTTATCCCACCCTATATAGGCATCTCTTACTTTAATACTGGTAACGTCAGACCCCAAACAAATCAATCCTAGGACTTTATCCGTTTTCCTATCTCTAACCCAGAATTTCATATTTCTTCCCGGATTTGCAACCCATTCCATTGTATGGATAAGTTTACGATAGTTTACCCATTCAGTAACACCTTTTCCTGGTTCTGCTAGTTCTACATAAGGCTCTAAGTCTTCAATTTGTTTTATAGTCTTTTCTAAATTATCTAAATCTGATGGTAACCATAGATTATATCGGTATGTGTATAATTTGTTCTTTATCTTGGCCATCTTACCACCCTTATTCATTTCTTGCCACTTTTTATAAAGTGTTTGTTCTTCTACAGACATTTCTTTAAGCATGTCTAAATTATCGATGAGTTTTTGTTTTGCCTCGTCAAAATTGAAGGTCCCTTGTTCTTTTATATTGTCAAATAATGTCATTTGTGTGTTCATGTTATAATAATAAAAATATTTATGTGTTATTTCAAGTTTTGTTGACTTCTATCCCCCATATATTTATGCTTAAAGAAAAACTATGGCCTGTAAAAATTGTAAATCTGCTAAATCAATGGAAACTTTAAATCACCTGTTGTCAAATCCCCCTGTTTTCGATAGTGAGAAAAATAAAGAGCGACTTATTAAAAACGTATGGGATAAAACTGGGGGTAAACTTAAGATGAGTGAGCGGTTAATTCTCCTTATCTTGTGCTGGTTTCCATTAATTATAGGTTATATAACTATAGTTAGATTTCTCATTTCTATATTTTAAAATTATCTTTTTTCTCTAAGCTTTTTAAAATTGATTGTTCTTCAGTTGTAAGTTTCTTAGGCATTACAATTTGTGGACTAATTATTAAATCTCCTACTCCATGTTTCGTTCTCATTCCTTTACCTCTTACATTAAAATTCCTTTTAATATCACTTAATGGTGGAATTTTAATACTTATTGGTCCTGTGAAAAATGGAATTTGTATATGCGTTCCTACTAACATTTGTAAAATAGGTATTTTTACCTCATATATTATATCAGCATCTCTTACTGTAAAGTGTGGATGGCGTTCTATAACAACTTGGATGCCTAGGTCTCCTGCTACCCCATTTTCTATTTCATCTCCTAAGTTTCTAAATGTATAAAATTGGCCTGTCATTAAGTCAGTTGGTAATTTAAAGTCTACTGTGCTTTCTGTCGTTACTGTGCCTTTAGCTCCACATTCATTACATGCTTGTACTATTATTTTTCCACTGCCTTGACATTGATTGCAAACTTCCCTTCTAATTTGTCTAAAAAATGCATTCCCTACTACATTCTCAACATGTCCGTGGCCTTTGCATATATGACATGTATGACTATTACCTCCGGTACCCTTACAAGTTCCACACTTAACTTCTCTACTATATCTTAATTTTTTAGTGTGACCAAAAAATACATCTTCCAAGGATACGGTTAAAGGTATATTTAAATTTCGACCCTTTTTAACTTGTTGTTGTTGTCCTCCTCTATTAAAAAATTGGTTAAATAAATCATCCATATTTGGTCCTCCTCCATGGTGTTGTCTTCCATGAAAAGGATTACTTCTTTGATGGTCATATTCTCTTCTTTTTTCTTCATTACCCAATGTATCATAAGCTTCTGAAATTTCTTTAAATCTATTTTCATCACCCCCTTTGTCTGGATGATGAGTTTTAGATAAGTTTCTAAATGCCTTTTTTATCTCATCTGTAGATGAGTTACTATTGATATTTAGAGTTTTGTAATAATCTTTATTCATATGGTTTACGATAGAAATCGGTATAAAATTGTTTTATTTAAAACTGGTGAAAGAAATAAAGTCTTTTTTTCTTCCAACAATAAAAAAAGTATTTTAAAGAAATATACTAAATTTATTGAAGAAAAAAAGCCTAAATTTGTAACAGAATATATTTCTCGTAAAAAAGTAATGTTTGAGCTTGCAATTATTACTACAGAAAAATCTGAAGAGACTTTATATGTTAAAGATTCTTTAGGAAGAACTAAACAAATAGTTTTAGGGGATTCTAATTATAATTTTATAAAAATGTTACCTTACTGGAAAGAAGAAAAAATCTATGACCATAAATTAAAGTCTAAGATATCTTTTGAAGTGTTCATGGAGAAGTATTTACACAATAAAGATTTTAAACAAATTTTTACTCTAAATAATAAAGTTATTATACAAGAAGACGATTTATTTAATCTTTTTAGTTTAAAAACAGTAGCGGACGCTTTAAGGTTACTTACCATTATTGAGTTAGAGTTTTTAAATAGTGGAATATACGATTGTTTATTTGTTAGGGATACTAGTACTGTACAGAGAAAACAACTTTATAATTTACTAGAGTCGGTTGGGTATGGTAGAGAATTCTTAAGAAAACAATATACCTATTAATCTTTTATAAAAATAAATTCTGTTTCACTAATATCTATAGATATCTTAGATTGTGCCCTATCTACTTTTATTCTAACAAAATCCTCTATCTCTCTTAAAATTTCGTTAAATTTATCTGGATGTACTTTTAAAACTACTTGTGATGTTTTTAAATATGGATTGTCTTTTATCTTTTGTGCAATCTCTGCACAATCTTCTAAAACTTTAGAATGTTTTTGATTTTCTTCCATATCCCTTTATTTTCTTTTTGTGGGGTTTTTTCAGTGCTGTAGTATTTATCCAAAACTTCATGGATATTAGTTTTCTTTATCTCTTCTATTATTCTTTTTTTATGCTGGCGTACCTCCTGTTGGTCCTTCAATACTTCCTCGCGAAACCAGCTCTCTATTTTTTTCTTTTCCACCTAATTCTATATTATTCTTATTAAATTCAAAGTTTAATTTTCTTAAAGAGTCAACACTATTCTCCACAAACACCTTTTTCAATTCTAACATCTTTAAATTTAATAAATTATTTTTTTCTTCAATATCTTTATTCCATTTAATAATAGCTTTTATTTCTTCTACTAATACGTCGCATCCTTCCGAAGTAAATACATTAAAAAACGACACTAATTTATGTGTTTCGTTACTATTTCCAATTTTCATTTGTATTATTCCTCCTCTGCTAGAAATAATTTTTTTATCTTCCCATGTAATAGGTAATTTTAAATCTACCACCATAAAATCTTCATGCATTCTAACACTATTAAAAACATCCCCAAATTCTAATATGTTATTATATAATTTCATCTAATATATCCAATAAGTTAAAATATAGGATAGTGCAACCCCTAATAAAACTAATTCATCTCTTTTTAATTCGTAAGTGGTTGGTTCGGTGGCAAATAATTTTCTAATAAATAATAAAATATTCCTACTTATTACTAATAAGGAGAATATAAAAACTAATGTAAATCCCCAATGTCCCATTTATTTCTTACTTTCTTGTAAAATTTCTTTTCTTAGTGTTTGTAATACACCTTTTAATTCTTGTGCTGCTTTTCTTGCCCTAATACCTGCACTTTTATTTTTTTTGTCAAAAAATTTCTCAGCATCTACTTTAATTGCTGTTACAAGTGTTTCTAATTGTGTTAATGTTTCCATATTACTTTTCTTTCTCTTTACTTTGGTACGACTCCCACGTCACAACACTTGCGTTTATCATACTTAATTTATTTATTAGTTCTAGAGATGTTTTCAATTTCTCTTCAGTACTAATTTCAGTTTGATTCAAAATTCTTTCTAATTCTGTTTCTAGTTTTTGTTTTTGAACTATAAGTTCATTGTTTATTATACTAATTATTCTCATTGTGTAATTGTAAAAAAATATTACTTGACTGTCAAGCTCTCATTTAAAAGAACATACATTTCATATAGCATGTCTAACTCCGATTTAGTTTTTTCATTATGTACTATAAAAAGATGATTTAAAAATTCTTTAATTTTTTCCCGTTGTTCTTCATGTTTATTTGCATAAAAAGATTCATAAAAGAAATTAAAAAAATACTCATAGTGTGGGCCTTCTTTTTTAAAGAATATATTTTCTTTATTAAAATTATCTATAATTTTATCCCAACACCAATTAAAATGCCCCTTTATTTCGTCATCATTTTTAATTACATCTTTTCCTAAATAAGTTTCCACTACAACTATATATAGTGATTTTAAATAATCACCAAAGAGATTAATCTTTTCGATATGAATATTATTAACCTTAACCCATAAATTCATATCTTCACGACTTACGAGTTGTGTAACATATTTAAAAAATTGTTCTGGTAATAATCTTCTTCTTTCCATATCTTTTATAAATTTAAAGATAGGCAATAAGAGCAGTATAGGTAAAGTGATTTACTGGGTTTTTTCATTATAGGACCATAATTTCTTCATTACGTCCGTATCTATTTGTACACTTTCTTTTACTTGTTTAACTTTTTGTACGTCTGGGCTATATCCTCTAAGATTAGTCATTGCAGCTTTTTCTGCCGCTATCTTTTCTTTTCTTCTTTCAACAGACTTTTTCATTATTTTTCCTAAATTACTTTGTACCACATTGCCTAAAGTTTCTCCATCTTTGTCTTCTTGAGCATTTCCTGTTTCACTCGACCCTTCTAAATAATCGGTTAATCTTTTCATATCTTGATTATGTACATCAAAATCTTGTAATCCAGGATAACCAAAATCATCAATAAATTCTTGGTCATCATCAGTATTTCTATAATATCGATACCCTATATTATCTGGGTCCGTTTTAGAGTCTACTTGATGTGGGAATTCAGGATTTGTATTACCATCAAAATTACTATAATCTTTAAATTTCTTTTTTACATCTTTATGGTAACTATCTGTTTCTGTTTTAGATTTTTTAATGGCTTTGTTATACGCGTCTAATCCAGGTACTGTTTTACTTGGACTTAGGTTTGCTTCTGCTAATTTATCTTTTAACTTCTTGTTAACTAACTTTTTAATCAAATCAGTAGTAGTTTCATTTACTTTAGGTGCCTCGTCAGATGATGAGCTAATTGCTTTCGTCCATGAATCCTTATCATAACCGGCCTCTTCTACCATTTGTCTTTCTGCAGTAGTTAAATTTGTCCATGGTGTTCCACGTTCCATTAACTCAGCTACAGAAGAATTTTCTTCACTTATCATTTCTTGTTGTTCTCCCATTTCTTGACGTTTAGTAAATTTTGTTAAAGTATCAGAACTACCTTGTTTATCTACAAAGCCAGCTCCCACACTTTTTAATGTATTACCTATAGCTGTTTGTCCCTGTAGAGTTTCCTTTACCATATTGTCTATAGTATTTTCTAATACAAGTTTTTGTGCCATTTCATCCGCAGCGGCTTTTAAAGCTTCTTCAATAACTTTCGTCTCCTTAACTGATTCTTTCAGCCTTGAGGGGTGTCTCCCTTTTGTTGGTGTGTATTTGTAACTTTCTCCTTCGTTACTAATGACCATCCCTTCTTTATCTCTTGCTAAAGCATGATTCTCACCTATTCTTTTAACAGCTTTTTTAATAATTTTTGTTAAATCTGGATTTTTTGCTAATATATCTCCCATAATGTTTTTATTATAAATATCTATTTATTCGTATTTTCCTCCTACATTAGACCCCATTGTATAAATTTTACCTATTGGTTTGTCCATTTTTGTTTTTGGTCCTAATATAGATGTAATCGGGGACTTATAAAAACTTCTTCTTATAATCTCCTCTATTTCTTTTTTAACTAACTCTTTGACATACTTTTTATCTTTTCCTGTCTTTTTTGTAACTTCTTGTATTGCGGCTTTAACCATTTTATTATCTGTTAATTCAAGTGCATTTATATCTCCTTGATTACAGTAAGGAAAGGTGCTGCATTTTTTCTTAACTTTTACAAATTTGCCACCAGGCCAAGTAGTTTTAGCTTTTCCTCTCCAATTCTTTTCGTCTTTTGCCCACATTTGTGGTGTCTCATAAGCTCCTGCACTTTCTGCACCTGTAGCTTCTCCTACTTCTTCTTTTTTCTTTTTAGTAAATCTAGGGTCAAATCCTAATGGTGCCTCAAATGCTCCTGCACTTCCAGCTGAAGTTGCTTCTTCTACTTCTCCATCTGGATTACCTTCTCCTTCTGGCCCTACTTGAAGTGCTTCCCACTCTGCGTGCTCCATACCTGTATGAGCTTCTTCACAGGTTTTCCCTGGGTGTTCTATTTTCTCTTCTTTAAGCATCTCTCTATACCCTATTGGGTCTTTATGAATCGCTTTCTTTAACGCTTTTTTAAAATTGTCTTCTATACCCATTATTTTACTCTTTTTATTTCTGATTGCCACATACTACGTCTAAACCAGAATGTTTTATAAAGTTCTAATGTAACTTTACTTATTATGTCCACAATTTCATCTCTGGTATTTCTACCTTTTTTAATTTCATCAACCATTAATTTTTTTATTTCATTTTTAAACTGAGGTTTAGTCATGAAATCTTTTATTTCTTTTCGAGCTATTACCCCAATTTGATTTTTGTCTGTACTAGTTAATGCCATATACTATAAATATTAGTTAACATTAGATACGACCCAAGATGCTGTAACAATTGTTGCTGCACCTAAAAAGAAATGAATTATGGGTTTATTATACCATTTCGGTCTTAATTCTTTTGTTAAATCTTTATATAAAACTATTCTTTGGTTTAATAAATCTGTCTTCTCGTTCATGAAAGCTATATGTAAGCTATCTTGTATATGTAATGTCTTATAATTTGTAATTTGGGTATTTAATAAATTAATCTCTATTTTCTGTAAGCTATCATTTTGTTCATGTACTTGAAATAGTGAATCCATCTCAACTACTTCTTTATCAGTAAAAGTATGTGTTTGAGTGAAGGCCCATACTGGGGTAAGCAATAATAATATTAATATTAGTTTTTTCATAATTACTTATTTTTTTTAAGTCTATTTCTTAGAGAATTACTTGCCTGTTTTCCAGTTTTCTTTTTTGCCTTAGGTTTTTTCTTTTTAATCTTTTTTAATTCCTTGTTAGTGTTGGCTATTTTTTTCTTTGTGACCTTCTTTTCGTTTTTAATATTCTCTATTTTTTTATCAACTTCTTTGGTCTTTTTTTCATTGGTCTTAATCTTCTTTTTAATCTTCTTAACTTTTCTACTAGAGTTTGAGTTCATAAACCACACGAGCCCAATAAAGAATCCTATTGCTCCTACTATCCATTTCCAAGATTTTTTTAAAAATTCCATATTATTCGTTTTCTTCTTCTCTTTTATGAGTAGATTTTCTATCTGCTAATACTTTTGCCCATTTTGCCGAAAATATTTGATAGTATTCCTTCAATTTAGTAAACATCTCTAAAGCTTCCTCATCTATCTTAAGCATACTTCCAGTAACATATACTCCATTTTGTTCTCCTACTGTATAAAAGAATTCTGTATCAAATTTTACAAGAATGCCTGACCATTCCACATTATTTTCATATATGTTTAATGCGTTATAATCTACTAAATCAGATACTTGCTCTACAAAATCATCCATAGTTTCCTGATAAGTATTTTTTTCTTCATCAGTTAAAGTAATATCTGGTGTTGTATATCCATGTACTACAATTTTACCACTAGATACATCATATTCTTTTGTTTTTTCTTCCTCTCTATCCAAAGTAATTGTTTCTAGGCTGGGGGTTGTTTGTTCAAAAAGTTTTTTAGATTTATCTAAAAGTGATTTCATTTCATCATATTGGCGATTACTGTAATCACTATAGTCCTTAATATGTCTAGTTTGTTTTTTCATAATATTTCAAAATTAAATGACGGGTTAATGTCAGTCCAATATTCATTATAATTACTCCGTGATACGATACCTTTAAAATTTTCTATTCCTTCTACTAATACATTATGACCGATGAATTCATTAGGTATATCATTCTTATCACAAATTTCTTTTATCAATTTTTTTGTAGCTTTTACTTGTTTATCGGTATACTTATCCCAAAATAATTTATTTCTCCATTTTTTAGAGAATACTTTATTATTATAAATATCTCCTAGCCAGTCAACATACTTACCGTCACTACTTCTTCTAGCCAACCACCCATTATTCTCTAAACATATAATAATTACACCATTATTTCTATAGTCTTCTAGAAAATGTGATGTCACATCTTTTTTAGTTAATTGTTGTACTTTACCTTCTTTATCTATAACATAATTGGGTATCTTTTTATATTTACCATTATTACGTAATTTTAATCCCAGTAAATAATTTTTAATATCCCTATTAGTATTACTTAAAAGTATTTGACTATTTTTTCCTTCCTTTGTATGTAAGTATTTTGTTTTCATATTCTTTTTCAGACATATTATTCCATTCTTCTACAGTAATTGTTGGTTCTTCTTCCAAATCATCTTCTGACTTAATAACTTTTATATCATCCTCTTCTTTTTTGGTTTTAACAATTAGGGTTTGTGTCGTATCTGTTAATCGGTCTATGTCACCAATCTCGTCATCATACTTAATATTAAGAGCTTTAGATAATTTCTCAAGGTCTTTTTTAGTTGGCTCTATGGGTTTGGGTTCTTCTAGTATTTCTTCTAATTTCTCAAGCTCTTCTTCGGTTGGGTTTATTGGTGTTGGTTCATCTGTTGTTTCTGTTTTACCAATTTCTCTACTAATCTCATCAATCTCTTCTTCTGTTAACTCATCAGTAGAAGTTATTAATTTTGTTTTCTCTTTATCTTCTTTACTAACTTGTGGGGTTGCCCAATCATCATCCCCATAGGTATTTATTGTTGTTTCTGATTTAGGATAATGTTTTTCTATGAATTGGGGGTAGGTTAAGTTCTCTATATCTTCTTCTCTAGTATATTTTATATACCCTTCTAAATCACTAAAATAGTCTTCATCTATTTTTTTTAATTTCTCCTGATTTTCTTTTACTCGTTGTTTGAGAGATTCAGATGGTTGAGTTGTATTATCTTCTCGTAGTCCTACTGGTGGTTCCATTTCTATTATTTTTTCTAGATGTTCATTTCTAGATGTAAAATAATCTTCTTCTTTACGTTTAGGGGTTAACTGTGCAAATGCCATATTAGCCGCTACTACAAGTGCTATTGCTAGAGGGTCAAATACAAATATAATTAAAAGTAAAAAGTAATTGACAACCTTGTCCATTGGCCACCCAGTTGTTGATGCTAGATATTTTAATGGACCTAATTCTCTTTGGCCTTCATTATCTATTTCTTTTTCTAGTAAAGCTATATCTGTTTTACTTATTGAATCTAATATAGCTTCTAATTTTAAGTTTAGGTTATCTCTATCTGCTATTGTAGTTTTTAATTCTGCTTGTAATGCTCTTCTTGCAGAACTAGATGATGATGTGATTACTGTTTCAGAATTTTTATCATACCATGACACTTGATGTGGGTTTGATAATGATATTCTTAAATCTGATATTGATTGATTTATTTGAGTCTTCTCAAGTGTTAGGTCATCTTTAGTTTCAGTAAATCTAGTTTGTTTATGTTCAAGTATTACAAGTGACTTGTCTAATAACTCTGATTGTGTAGCAGTTGATTGATAGGCTCCAGATAAAAATCCATATATACCACCTGATGTTATTACCATTAAAACAAAACAGGCTATCATGAGATAGCCTTTTAATATTTTATTTATTGTGTCCCAGTACTGGTATAATAATGACGCAACTACTAATTTAGCAAATTCAAGTGAACCTGCCATTATAATTACTTCAGTACTAGCTCCTGCAAATAATTTACTTAAACCAAATACAGAGTAGAAAGCTGCGGACCCAGCCACAGATAATGCTGCCAACGCAACAATAGAAGGAAATAGTCTTTTTTTCATTTATCTTTTATTGATAAATATTAGTCATTTAAGTATTCTAATAACTGATAACTATCATTTCTTAATTTTCTTAGTACTTTTTCCTTAATTTGTCTAACCCTTTCTTTGGTTAGGCTTAATTCGTCCCCAATTTCTTGTAAGGTCATAGGAGTTCCACACAGCCCATAATAATCTATTACTATATTTTTTTCTCTTTCATCTAAAGTAGACATTAGTTTAAATAATTCATCTTTTAAATTTAATTCATCTGCAAAAATATCTTCTGGATTATCTGCATTATTATTAACTAACATATCTATCAAAGTATCACCTTCATCATTAATGGGTTTATCATAATTTATTGTAGTCGGTAATAAGGCAAGTTTACTATTCCATTTTTCTATTTCTTGTCCTGCTTTTTTTCTTTCTTTTTGTAGTTGTTGTATAATGTTAACTGGTAACCTTATAGTTCTTGCATGTTCATTAAGGCATTGTAAAATAGATTGCCTTACCCACCATACTGCATAAGAAATAAATCGGAATCCTTTATTCCAATCAAAGTTCTTTATTGCTTTTAAAAGTCCATAATTCCCTTCAGCAATTAAATCACTTAACTGCACTCCTTGTCCTTGATAATCTTTTGCTACGCTAATCACAAACCTTAAATTTCCTTCTAATAACTCAAGGTGAATTTCTTGTATAGTTTCTATATCTGGGTTCTCGTTTAACATTATTTTAGCTAGTTCTTTTTCTCTTACTGGAGTAAGTATTTTTCTTTTTCTTACATCTTTGAGATAATGTGATATTTCGTTTTGATTGATGAATATGTTTTTTGCCATTATATTAATTTTTTATTAGTTACTCTATTATAGTACAATAAGTGTACCAGGGGTTATACCTGACTTTTTGTCAGGTATAACATACGAGTACAAAGATAAAAAATTAATTTGTAACGAACAAGGATTTTAAAGATTTTTTAAATGCAGTAATTTTCTTTTACTAATTGTAAAGCTTCTTCAGCACTTTCATAACCTCTACCAGCACTAAAAATTTCTTTTTTTCCATCTAAATGCTCTATTATCATTACTGGTGTGTTATTTACTCTATCTGGAAAGTCTGTCGCAAGGTCGTGAAACTCCCATCTATTCTCTCCAAATTCTTTATTAGTTACTGGGTCACCCGCGACCTTGTGGGTAATACATTTGTTGACATATTTTATAAGATTATCAGTGAATAATTGTTGTATCTCCTGACAAGTAGGACATACAGTTTCTGTCATAAGGGTTATTTTATATTTTGAGGTATCTAATTTCATATTTTATTAATTAAAACTATTTAGGAATTCTTTTTCTTCTTTTGTTAGACTATCAATTCCATGGTCTATTATTTTATCCAATAAACTATCTATTGTCATTGGTAGGAGCTGTAGCTTTTTAATGGTATTATCTTTTTTAGAGAAATCAATATCTCTTTTTAATTTTTTTACTCTTTTATCGACGATAGATTTTAGTTGTTGACTTAAAATTTCTGCAATTTTCGGATTTATGTGTTTATACCTTTTTTTGGGGCTTCCAAATAAATGGTTTTTAAGATTTTCGTCCAATCTAAAAAATAATTTTCTTGGTCTTGGTATTAAAAATAATGTGTTGATATGAGGGCTTAGAAACTCTTTTAATACTTCTTCTATCTCTTCGAAAGGCATACGAGATTTTATACACATTATTATTACATGGTCTCCAGTTATAAATGTAAATTCTTCTTCAGCGACAATAGTTCCCATAACATCTTTAATGTTATTAACTACCTCGGTATTATTTTCTAGAGTGTTCCATTGTCCGAACATAAATAAAAGATATTGTTTAACTCTTGGTTCCATATAATATAAATATTTATTTGAGCTTAGAAATATTATTTTCTTTATTAATAGTTACGATATTGTCTGCCCATTCTCTTACTAAAGGATTATGTGTTATTAAAAATATATTTTCAAAGTACTCTTTGACTCGCTTAAAAAATACCCCTACTTGGTCTAGATTTTCATTACTGACCTTCCCCAGTACCTCATCAAATACTGTTATATTCGGTCTAGGTAAACAAGATACTTTGGTTAATACTGTTCTAATAGCTAAAGACGCTAATGTTTTTTCAAACCCGCTTCCACTAGCTAAAAGTTTTTCTACATTTGTGTTGTTATCTACCATCCAGAATTCTACTTCATTTTTGTCATTAACTTTTATTTCTACCATAAAATTAGTAACATCCGATAATAACCTCATTAGTTCATTATTTAACTTAGGTACGACACTTTTAACTATAGTTTTTATAATACCATTCTTACCAAATACTGTTAAATAAGCCCTAAAAACTTTATTAACGTCATTCTCTTTTTTAATCTTATCTATCTTAATAATATGTTCAGAAACTAAAATATCAATATTTTTTATTCTATTACTATAAGTTTCTATTTCTCTAAAAAATTTATCCTTATTAGTTTCTAATATATCTAACTGTGAATTTAAACTTAATATTTTTTTCTCTATCTCTGCATTCTTCTCTAACTTCTCTTTATTTTCTTTCCATTTTATTAATTTATCTTTTAATTTAGTAATAACTAATTCTTTTTGTCCTATTTCTAATACCAATCTTTCTTTTTTTAAAATCTCTTTTTCATACTCATAAAAAACTATTTTTTTAGATTCTAATAAATCAATTGATTTTTCTAATTTCTCTATAAGTTTATTATTTTTATCTATAGTGGTAGTAAGTTTGGTTATTTTAGTCTTTAATTTTTTAATTTCGTTACTGTGGTCAACATCATCTAAATTTCTTTTACATAAAGGACATATTTCAGATTCTTCTAATTCTTTCGTAGTTTTATTTACATTCCTCAAATTAGCGTTATCGGTAGTTTTCTCTAAAATTAATGTGTTGAGTTCTATTTTTTTATTTTTCAATAACTCTAAGTCTGCACTGTCTGGTTTTTCACTATCACCATACACAGTTAATTTTTTATTTAATAATTCTAAATCAGTGGTATGGTTAGTAATATTTTCTTTTATAAGACGAGGATTTACCTTTTGTATCTCTATCTCTATATCAGTGTTTTTTTGACTTATTAATTCGTCTCTAGAATTATTCTTTTTTTTAAGTTGGGTAACTATTGTGTTTAGTTCCTTTTGGTGATTTATGGTTATCTCTAATAGATTATCTTTTTCTTCCTGTGATGTTATTATTTCTTCTTTTAATTCTTCTGTATTATAGACATTAGAAATAAGTTTTTTGGACCATTCTGAGTACATTTTCTTACACACATCCTCTTTATCCTTTAAAATTTCTAATCCTATAAATCTACTTAGAATATTACCTCTTTCTGTGGGTTTTGAGTCTATCAGTGACTCTAGATTGCCTGCTGTGGACAGTACAGTTAGTAGAAAGTCATTCATTGTACCAATAGACTCTTTTATGAATTTCTCGGTTTCACGTCTTTGTTCTCCGGTAAAATTTTGTAAAGACCCATCTTTTTTTCTTTCTAAAAATTCTAAACTAGTACTAACTGACCAATCACCTTTTTTAGTTTTTCTTCTTTTAATTTTTCTAACTATTATATAATCATTACCATCTATTTCCACTTCTCCTTGCACTAATACTTCATTAGATTTTCTAAATCTATTAAAGATGTCCATAGCTTTAGTTGTTTTAGTTGTGGTATTAAAAAATAAGAATAATATTAAATCTACCGCTAACACTGATTTACCTCCGAAGTTTGGGGGGTTGGAGTCGATTACACTGATTCCACCTAATTTATTAAAATCTACTATGTTACCATCACCAAAGGATAGAAAATTAGAAAATTTTATATTTTTAATATAAACTCTTTTATATTTAGTATCTATTTCTAGTTCGTCAGATATTTTTGCATTTACTTTATCATCTAATCTTTTTAATAATTTAATATCTGCACCAATATCATTTGCCATTACAAATTGTGACATCAACTTTCTTTGATATATTGGGTCCATAACATTTTGTTCCAAGTCTATATCGAGTTCCTTACCAGATTTTCTATCAATTCCTCGAGTTAAAACCGTCACATTTTTAGAATTATACTTATTCTGGAAGTAACTCCTAACTCTTTTTATCCGTTCCTGAGTAAAATTTTCTGGTATATCATCCCATGTTACCTTAATAAATGGGTTTTCTAATTTATCTATTTCCATATGTAAAATATCGTATATTTATTAGTATAAATCAATATGAAGTGGAAATACAACTTACAGAAAAACAATACCAAGAATTAATAACGGAACAAGCGTGGGAATACGTACTTAAAAAGAAAATAAAAGCACTTGTTAAACGATTACAGAATCCAACAGCTCTAGATTTTCAAATTTTATCACGTTTAAGTAAGGAAAAGTTTGAAAAGGCCTTATCCTTTATTCCCGATTCATATAAAAAGAACAAGGATGCTCCAACACTATACCCTATACCTACTTTCTTAGGGTTACCTAAGTACATTAATAGTTGTTATGGTTTTAGAACAGCTACTGGTACTAATAGGATGCATTCAGGTATAGATATAGATACTACTGGAGTTTCAAATAATCAGCCTATAATCTCTGCATGTGCGGGTGTAATAACAAAAGCAAGTGATGGTGAGGGTGACTGTGGTGGTTTTATAAAACTACAGTGTAATAATGGTGATGCTGTAGGGTATTGTCATTTAAGAGTTGTTAATGAAAATTTATATGGTTTAAAGGTACCTAAGGGTTTCCCTATTGGGATAACCGGTGGTGCAAAGTATGACCCGGGAGCAGGTAATTCTGGTGGTCCTCATTTACATTATATAACCTGGAGAGGTGAGGATAAAATTAACCCTATAAATATGATTGAGGATGGTGGTACTATTCCTGCTGGTGGGAGGGAAAATAGAGCAGGTAAATTCTGTGACCCAAACGCTAAAGGGTAGTTTCAAAATATCTTTTAAATATCTCTCCTTTATATTTCTCTAAACTACTATAAAGTTCTCCATCTTTATTTTCTCTGATATCTTTCATTAAAACTTCTATATCATTTTTAGTTTTCGGCATCAGCCCTATTAATACCTCTGTAGGTATATTGGCACTTTTCCAGTATTTAAAAGTTTGTCCATACCCTAAATTTACCCCTATATTTTTTCTTATTTTCATCTTAAATGATTTATTAAGGACTACAAGTGAGGCATACATCGCTTTATTAGGCGCTACATCTTTAATCTTAACTTCCAAATATTCCATGTTTTCGTCTTGGTGGGTGGTGAATTCTTCTTTCCTTTTCATCCCTACAAAAGTATTTTGAATTTCTATAAACTTATCTTTATCTACTTTTGGATGATTTTTTCTTTGTAGTAGAATTGTAGACATGCCATCAAAATGAACATATTCTATTGGAATTTGTTTTATGTTTTTTCCTTGATTTAATATGTTTGCGGAAAACATCACATCTTCAAACCCCCAATAATAAGTTTCATCATATCCTCCCAAGGATAAAAATTTTTCTCTTTCTAATACAGTAGGAACTTCTTTAAGATATGATTTTTGTGTTATTATTTTATGTGGGGTTACATTTGTATGGAGTTCTGGTCCTACTGCATATACATCATCATTTAGTTCACTAGTTAATTTTTCAACCCATTTATTATCTAGTATTTCACAGTCATCATGAAATAAAGCTATATATTTTTTAGTGGATGTTTTTACTCCAAGATTAAAAGCTTTTGGTAAATGATTGGGTAATGAATTTATTATCTTTATTCTTTTACTTATTACATTATTATATCCTTCATTTATTAAAATAGTTTTAATATTTTGTTCGGGACTATTATCTACTACTATAATCTCTACGTCCCACCCTATTGTGTTAGTGGTATTTAAAATGCTAAATAAGGTTCTCTCCTTGAGAAATCTATTATTTAATCCATTTGTGATTACTATACACGAAATACTTTTATTTCTTACCATCCTCCTTTAATACACTTAACTATATATTCTCTATCCTCTTTAGTTAGCCACCAACCTACTGGTATACAAATCATTTCATTAACTAACCTATCTAAATTAGGTAATTTTGTTTTATACTTAGAAACACAAGAATGTTTATCATTACGTTCATGAATCCTACTAACCATAATTCCTTTTGATTCCATCATATCCATAAACCTTTTTTGGTGTTTTACTTTAAGTGTATATGTCCAATAAGTAGGGTTATTATCACCCTTATTTATTAATTTAATATTTTCTATATTTTTTAATTCTTTATCATAGTATTTAGCATTCTGTTTATGCTTTTCTATAATAGTTTTAATGTGTTTAAAATTACTTAATCCTATAGTTGCTGCAATATCATTCATATGAAACTTAAACCCCCATTCCGATATATCGTTTTCACATCTAAAATCTTTTCTATTATCTTCTCTATCTATTCCATACCATCTTAATAATTTAGCTCTTTTATAAAATTTATTATCTGGTAATATTAAACAACCACCATCAACGGTAGTTAAATGCTTTATAGCTTGGAAACTATAAATCGTGAAATTATCGTATTTTGATGCTCCTAGTTTTTCTCCTTTATATTCTGACCCAAAACCATGTGCACAATCTTCAATAACAATAGGTCTAAACCCATATTTTTCTTTACATTTTTGTTTTATTATTTCTACTCTATCTAAATCTATTGGATTACCACCCCAATGTACTAGCATAATTATTTTGGTTTTTTTGGATAATTTAGATTCCAAATCATCTAAACACATATTACATGTATCTCGGTCTACATCTACCCATTTTATATTTAAATTATTTGCTAATATTGGCCAATTAGTTGCTGTACACGTTAAAGGACAACTCAAAACTTCATCCCCTTTCTTTAGTCCAGGCCAGTCTGATAATTGTGGGGCATGAGTATATGATGATTCTATATGAGTTACGGGATTTTTTAGTAAATGAAGTGTTAAATGTAGAGCTGAAGTAGCGGAATTTAATGTTATTAAATTATTATTATTAAAATAAGATTTTAATACTTTTTCAAATTTTTTAACTTGTGGGCCTTCCCCCACAAATCCAGACATCAATACTTTACCTACTTCTGTAGGTGCATCCGGCGACATAAAAACTTTAAAAAGTGGTATTTGTACTTTATTCATATGTAAAATATAAAATATTCTACAAGATAAATCAAATTATACTATAGAATTCCGGGGCCTTTATCTTCATCTTGGGGTTTGGTTTCTTCAAACCATTCTACCATAGCATTAATAGCCCAAACTGCACCGCTAGCTAACATTGCGTCAAAAAATATATTAGTATATGGTATAGTTATCATAGATAACGTTGGTGAATAAAATGCCAAAGAAAAGAAAGCTCCTACCCAGGTAGATGTGCACATCATACATCCTAATAAATCACCAAAGAACGTTGAGTGTTTGGTTATCCAATTTCTATGTTTCTCAAATATGCTCCCAAATACTAGTATTTGAGACATTCCGTATGCTGCTAAAATCCAAATTATTAATTCCATAATATTTAATCTAAGTATGTGTCTTCTAAATTAGAGGTTTTTAAGTATTGTGCTCTTCTATTTACTGTGACATGCTTAAAGTGTTCTAATACATCCTCCATTTTTTTTATTTCTTCTTTTTGTTGGTTTATCCTTAATTCTTTATTGGTTAAATCTTTCTTTAATATTTCCAACTCTTCTATCAAGTGGGTATCTTTTACCTCCTTGGTTACTATTTTTTCTACTATCACTTCTTTTTCTACTAGTATTTCTTTTATTACTTCTTTTACTATTTCCTTTTCTACCGGCACTTCTTGGATTTGAGATTTGGGTAAAAATGGTGCTACACCGTATTTGTCAAGGGTGAGACCATCTTTCGCACATTTTACAATAAAATGTGAAATATCTTCAATCTCGTTTAACTGACAATAGGCGTCAAAGTCTTTCTGTAATGGTTTATTAAGTTTAAGCATTAGTTAAAATCTCTTTTTTATTTTCAATATCTTCAATATCTGTTATCCTAAAATTAAGATATGGTTGGGAATTATCAAGATTAAAAAATTTATATTTTTTTGTTTTAACATTATAAACTCCGTATCCATGATTTCTTACACTTTCACCGAAATTTTGAATTATGGTTGACCCTACCATATATACTTTTTTACCGCCTGGTATTTTAAATGTTTGTTTTTTATGTATATCTCCAGCAAATACTACATCACACTCTTCAAATCTATCTATACTAAAACCATCTTCAAATATAAAACCCAAATCGTTAGATGCCCCTTCTATTGGGCCGTGAAATAACCCTATCTTATACTTATCAGTTTGTTCTGGTATATCCGGACTTACATTATGACTAGTTAATGAATAAACACACCATAATATATTATCGTCTTCATAACAACCTCTATCTTTATAATATACTATATTTGGATTATTTAAACTATCTACAAGTGGTGAAATTGCATCCATTCTAGCCATGTTATTTTCCAAAAAATCATGATTTCCAATGATATAAACACATTTACAAATATTTGCTGTTTCCGTCATTACCCAAGACATTAAATTTATTAATTCTGGAGTCATCTGATTTTTAGAATGAACGAAGTCTCCTGTAAAAACTATTCTATCTGGTTTAATTTTTTTCCATTCTGAAATAGCTTGCTCTATAATTTTCTTATCTCTATTATGTTGTTTATAAAGTTTTAAATGTAAATCTGAATAATGTATAATTTTTTCAACCATTATTTTCTTTTTCTTAAATCATTAAAATTTATTTGTGTGTCTATTTTAAAACGTGTAAGTATTAAACTTATTAAAAGTGTGCTACACCCCAAAATTAAAAACTCGTAAAAATAATTGGATAATAGATGGTATATATAATATAATAATACACCAACCACAATCATATTTCTATAATTATAATATAATGTTACTATCCATTCATAGACACGTTTTGATTTATTATATATAGGTTTTAAAATTTTAAACGGATGTACTTGGTCAACCCTATTGAAGTTAGGGTCTGGAATAATCCGTAAGGTTAAAAAGATAGTTATGCATACTAACATAAGGGGTAAAAACATATACCCTATAAAAAATATAAAAGCCGGATAATATAGAAAAGGTATTGTTCCAAACGCGTGTGATATCTTACCTAGAAACCCCTTTTCACTTGGAAAAACTTTTCCTTGTTCTAATGTTTTTTGTTCCTCTTCAGTTGTTCCTATATTTAAATGGTTAACTGTTATTTCATAATCATCACCATATATTTCTTTTAATAAATAAGTTCTATGATTTCCAGTTCTTGCTCTATATGGTTGGTCTGTATTTGGGTAGAGTGTTTCTATTTCAATATACCCATATTTTTCTGGATTATACCCATTTTCTGTTAAACTTTTTTTAAGGACTCTATATTTGCGACTTGCAAGTGAAATTCTGATGCCAAAGGCCCTTTTAATTATCTTTTCTAACCATCTACGTATAAAACTTGGTTTAAACGCTGCCCATGTATGTTTAATTTCTCCTACCTTTACTTTTTTTAGGTGTGAGATGATTGGCCCATACATCTCTTCTTCCATTTTTTTTACAAAATCATATCTATCCGCCATTTTTCATTATTTTTAATATTTCTTCTCTAAAATCATAACATTTTATAATTTTATATGTTTCATTATTTTCATTAAACCAAACTATATACGATTCTCCTAATTTTAAATCCGTATTTCTTTCTAATATTAATCTATAAAAAGAAAGTTGTAATGAATATGTGTTCATTTCACATACATCTAAATGTGAAAGAGGCTTTTTAAATTGTTGCCATTTATTATTTTTCTTTATTTCTTTATTAGTTTTCCAATCCCATATTTCTAACGTTCCTGATTTTTCATTATAGAATAGTTGGTCAATCATTCCTGTTACACCCCATTCTTCATCACCAATAACAACCTCTGCTCTAACAGGTATTAATTTTCCATGAGAATCGTCATAGAATTTTTTAAACATCTCTATAATCTTAAATACACCTTCTTTACATTCTAACATCTTTTCTTTATCACCTAAGACATTAGTTATTTTATATTCTGGAAATGGAAATACTTTATTCGTTAGGTAATTTTCCGCAAACTCATGAAAAGCGGAACCTCTTTCACAAGAAAAATCTGATTTATATTTCCATTCCTTTAGTATCTCTTCTTTTGTTATACCTCTTTCATCAGCTTTCTTTTGTGACCAATACTCTTTATCAAAAGGGTGTTTATATTGTCCTATTATAGAAGTTACGGATTTAGTTTTAATTCCGTCTAAATAATAAACATGTTCTTTATCATGAAATTTAATATTGTTAAACTTAGCTAATTCTTTAATTATTTTCATTTTATAATAATGTAATTTGTTTTAATCCTTTTATTCCACCTAACTCACCCACATCTTTATCTTTAGGTACCTTAATTAATCTTATCTTTCCAGTTAACTTGCCACCCTCTAACTTTCTATATAATTTTTCCGAGTCTTCCCATGCATCGCCATCTAAGCAAATAATAATATTTTTTTTACAATTATCATATAGTTTTTCCCATAATTTATCACTAACACTTTTTCCTAAAACTGGTATAGAATTATCTATAAAAAACATGTCAAACACCCCTTCTACCAAATAAACATCTTCTTCCCAATTTATTAAATGTTCATTAAATATAATTTTATCTTTTTCTGCTTCAGGATTTTTATATTTATTTTTATGCCCCACATAAGACCTGGAAACAAAATAATTTATTTCTTCATTTTCATCAAATGAAGGAACTATAATTCTTCCTCTATATTTTCCTTCAGTTGTGTAACCTATGGAATATTTAGCAATTAATTCATCGGTTATATTTCTTTTTCTAAGATAATTATAAGCTTCTTTATATGGTATAGTTAATTTATTTCCCTTCGTAAATGAAATGTATTCTTTTGGTAGCCTAACATCTTCATATTTTCTTTCTCTTTTTTTTATAAAGTCTCCTCCGATTAATTCCCAAGTAGATTTAGTTCTTCTATTCCCCCATTTTAAAAATAACTTATTCAAGGACCCATGTGTACTATAAGTTTCTGAACATGCCCAACATTTATATACTCCTTGATAATAATTAACTTCAAAATTCCCTTTTCCATCTCCTTTATCTAATCCTTTTATATCATAAGAACATACGGGACAATCAAAAGATATTTGTCCATTATTAGGATAATGTGAGTTTATTTCTCCTAAAACGTCCTGTAATAATTCTAATAATAGTGGTGAGTCTTCCATGAAGTAAATGTATGGAATTTTTTATGGGGAATCAATTACCAAATTTGTTTTTGGTTCAGATGCCCTAACACACAAGTATAAGCATCACACATATCAAAATTTTCCTTTTTTAATGTATTATTTCTTGTATATGCCCATGTTAAATGTGGTTCTTTATTTGAAACTTTTTGCCAAATAATCTGTTTTTTGTCGCACCCCACTTCATAGCCACCAAATAGAACTCTTCTTCCTTTAACATTTTCTTGAACTAGGTCTGGAAAGGCAAATTTTCTAGAATTATACGTTGAGATATAAACCGGCACAATCTCTAAAATATCATATATAACTCTAGTTATGAAAGAATTATATCTCATTAAGGTTGCAACTGTTCTAATATTATTAGAGTTTAGTAGGGGTTCTTCTATGATAACCTTGGTTATCCCAATATTTTTATAATCAATGAGTTTATTCCTGAAATGGTCTGTTTTTACCAGCATTTCCTCTATTTTATCTTCCTTTTTTGGTTTAACTTTAGGAGAAAAATGAGTTAATTCTAATAACTCTTCTGTTTGTATATTAAAAAGTGCCCAACCTATAGTCTTTGTAGAAATATCTAGGCCAAGTACTTTCGGGGTAGTTCCAATATTTTCCATGAACTAAATTTAGAAAGTAAGTACTAATTGTAAAGTGACTGGAGTGTTTTTTGCTTTTTCAATTGGTCTATCTGGTAATCCGACCGCTATTAATTTATTTTGGGTGTCATATAAACCAATTTCTGTTATATAGGCTGAAGTAACATTAGATAGGTCCCATATTTGGTGTACGTCACCAAATGGTGTCTGGAATTGAATTCCTGTGTCGGCACCACCTGCCCCATAATAAGGTGTATTAGAATCTGCTGCGGTTTGATTTTCAGTAATATAAAATTCACCTGCACCTGCAACAATATCTACTATAACTCTCCATTCTTTTTCGAATGAATAGTAACTACAAGATGCTGACGTAGATGAAGTAAAGATTACTTGTGTATAAGCAGACGCATCACCACCATAAGTTAATGACCCACCAGTAGAAGAACCACTATAATTAAAAGCACTAACAATTATTGGGTCAGTTATTACTGCAAATCCTTTATCCAAATACGCTATACCTACAGGTTTATCCTGTGGTTGTGCATATGCTTTAGGTGTATTAGACGAAGAAACTGTAGTAGTAAATCTAAAATTATCTACCCCAGCATTAGGATATCCATTTGGTGTGGTATCTACTATCCAAGCATTTGACCAACTAGTTATATTGGTATTAGAAGCAGAAAGTGCTGGTCCTCTAATATCATCACAAAATAAAAAAGCTACATTAGTAGATGGTAACTCAGGTGACCCAGTTGTAAGACCTTGGAGTTTAGGATTTCCAAAGTACTCTCCTTCATCCGAATTATCTGAAGATGTTGCAAGGGGCATATAATACGAGGAATACATAGTATAGACAGTATTTCCAAATCCTGGAGCTCTCGGTATATGTAACTTCATAGTTCTTCCATCAATTAATACCCCGTATTCATTTTTAGGAATCTCCGCGACTATAGCTTGAGATTGAGAGAGTCCACTAAACCCTGTATTTGCCCATGTAGATAGGAAGTCTGTAACATCTCCTGAAATAGCAGGCATATTAAAAGAGGAATAAAGATTAGAAAATGCTCGTCCATTATCCGGATTTCTTTGTATTAGTGTGAATGGTAAACTTGTACCACTTATTGTATTCCATCCTGTACCTGCAGACGCATTATATGGGACTAGAACAGTTTCTATTCTTTTCTCACTTGCTTTTATGTTTTTAAATTTTCCCATTTTAAATCCAACTTTTATAATTATTCGAGTTTATAGTTCTATCTAAAACTAATGAAGCTCTCCCAGCAAAGTAAAGAGGTAGTATATGAAATGGACTACCTTCCGTTCTTCCATTAGAATTATTTTGTATTCCTGGGAATACGGTTAGAGTTGTTAGAGCCGAACTTTTTTCATAACTAACAAACATATATTTTCCTTTATCTGGTGAACTTACTACTGATAAATATTTGGATGGGGAATAAATTGCATTATATTCTCCTGGTGTTCCAAAATATTGATTAAGATTATTATTTCTAGCTTGGTCTATAAATCTATTTCTATTGCCATGAATACGTAATTCATCCACATACAGTATAGGTTGTTTTCCAACAAGTTTACTATTTTCCGTACATTTACTTTCTTTTCTGTAAAATTCTAATGCTTTTATATCCATTTTATTTAATTTATTACCTGTCCATATGTGACTTTATAAAATAATGCTGCACCAGCACTAGTTTGCCACGGATTAGAACTATTATGCCCTCTAGGGTCTTCTGAATATGAACCTAATGTGTCTCCTGCTTCACCATAAAAACGGAAAGTTGCATTATCATATATCCTATAATAATTCTGTGAAGAAGTATTATCATATGACATAGACTGTGTAACTGCATCTTTATTAAATTTAAACCTAACAGTTAATTTACATGGTGTAGCTACACGTCCGTCGGACGCAGAAACATTCCATGTTATTGGAATTGATATATTATAAGAGGTCTGACCACTTCCACTTAAACCAGCTATATACCCTCCGGAATATGTATCAGTTTTCCAATAATTATTATTTTGTGCAGCAACTGTTAGGAATATATCATCTGACATTTTCGCTTGTCTAGTATATAATGTATAATAAGGGTCTGTGGTTGCAACAACTTTACTAGCAACCGTAGATAATGTATTATCTTTAGACGGATATAATGAAAAATAAGGAGATTGTGATTTCAATCCTTGTTCAGCCTCAGTCCAATTAGCCGTATATTCCATACTACCCATTAAAAGCCCAAATGTGTCTGAAGGATGTGTAGTATAAGTTATTCTAATACCTTTTTGGTCACCACTGTTTATATTTATATATTCTCCTTGATTTCTAGTTAATCTTTTCATTTTTATAGGGTAATATACAGGTGGGAAAGAAGTATTAATTGCATTTACTACTAATCTAGTAGTTGGAATTGTGGTTTTAATATTCTTATACCCTTCACTACCTAAGCCACCACCAGTTGTAGTAGCTTCTCTTTCCATATCTATAGTACTAACAAAACCAATTAAAGGTTGTGTTTCTCCCGCTAATTCTGTTACCCAACCATTAGTAAAATTATCCATAACAAACGTTGGGTAGGATTCTCCATTTTGATTCCATACATTTGTACCTCCACAATTTAAATATCCCATATCAAATGCTGCAAATCCAATACCATACCTACCGGCTCCTCTTAAATATCTACTACCATCTTCACTCAATCCTGGTGAAAATAGTAAAGAGAATGGTGAAGCTAATTTCATGCCTTTAAGATTAGTGCCTTCAAAATCTATCCCAGTATGTTGTCCTCTATTCATAAAAGCACCACCCGCTAACGCTAATGCATTATGGTAACTACTATCAGTATCGGATACTAATTTAATATTCGTAGCGTCTAAAGATGTTCCGTCATATACTTTAACTGAATCTACAAAATCAATATATTGCCCTATCCCGTGGTCTGATAATGAATTTAAGAAATTTAAATAATCACTATCATTATATATGTTTAAAACACTTTCATAATAGGTGGTCATTGATGCTTCTATAGTTGTTGAGTTGGTTGATAGTATGTCTTTATGGTCCGCTATATATTTGGCCGCTAATAGTTTACATAAAACGTAGTAGTCAGATAAGTATACGTCTATTTCTACTTCGTTTCTATAATATTTTACTAAATTATCTGTTCCTCTAACACCAATTGCAACATATTGTTTAGTTTTATTAAATAACTTATTAGATGCCGGTGTTTGCCATATTATATTATTTAGTTTATACCCACTACTGACTGAATTTTTAAAATTAGCATCTTGTCCTGTAACATCGGTTAAATACCCTAATTGTGGAGAATCATTTGCGGTACTAGTAGTATCGACATGTGCTTCTGTACTTCTATAGTCTATATCTCCGTCCGAAATAGCAAATTTATTAAACATATTAATAAAATTACCAGAAGTTAACATCATACTTCTCCCCTCTTCTGTTAACTGAAGAGTTAATGTTGTTGCTGTTTGTGCACTTATATAACCCATATTATTATTCTCTTATTATATAATTATATCGTTAAACGATTTCTTATCACTATTATATACATTTTAAACAATCACCGCCACATGGTGAATCTGTACCCAAATGTTTACATAGTAAACAATAAATTTCTTTATCTTGGCAAAGATTTAATATATTTACATTATTGTATCTCAAACAATCTATAAAAATCATTAAATCTTTTTTATCTACTTTTCCGTCCCCATTAAAATCCCCTATCAATTGGTCACTTCCTTTTGTCGCGTTGGCTCCCATCAAACTTAAAAATATCTTTAAATCATCCATATCAACCCTACCATCACCATTAAAATCAGCACAAACAATACAATATGCTGGATAAAATCTTGTAACACTATCTCCCACTAACCAACACGTATTATAATCTCCACTATTTGGTTCCTCTATATCAGTTACGGTCTCTTTTTCCTTATGTTTAGCCCATAGTGTTGTAGTGTTGGTTGGATTTACTCCTAATGAAGTATTATAAAGATAGGGTACATTACTTTGCATTGTAATTCTAGCCCCTCTAAATATAGATGGTATTACATTATATGCCCCTTTCGTATAACTAGGTTCACCACCTCTTGCATCCGGTAGGTCAAAAAAACAAGAACCAGTTAAAGCACTTAATCCTGTTTGGTCTCTACACTCTCCACTCCCGACAAATCTACGATAATCAATATCTAAATCTCCTAATCCAAATTTTTGAATCTCATCTAATACTCCATTTCCTAATGCTAATCTACTTTTACCATAATCAGATAAGTACATCCTAAATGTATTACCAGATAAATTATTATTATAAATTTCTAAATAACCCATTAAAAATCAATAGATATTGTAAATTGCTGAGTACTTGTTCTTTCAACAGGTGACTGCAATTTTGCAATAGCCATTAAGTCTGGGAATCCGTTCTCATTATCATATAAACCAATTTCGGTTATTCGCGGATTTGTAGGGCCGGTATTGGTTGTATAATCTACCCAGGTTGGATTTGTAGAGGTTGTATATTGGTTTTGTCCTAATTGTACCACATGTTTCATTTCGTAAATAGTTGCTGTTATATCAGTCTCTAAACTACCATAGAAAAAATATTCATCCCCAAATTGTAAGTAGCTCTCTTCACCAGTACTCGCGGGAATGTCTATGAAAGTATTTAAATGATAAGGTGTTGGTGTACATCCACTACAACATCCGGGGTCTAACTCATTACCTGTCAAATAAAAAGTATGATTTATTATACTCGCTGCAGATATTTTATTACCTACAGTATGACCAGGTATTTTAGCGGTTACATCTGTATAACCCCAACCGTGTGGACTCAATGTTGTCCCGTTAGGTACTTTTTGTGTTAAAATATATAGAGTGTCCGCTTCCCAACCTGTACCAGTAACTGAAAAATCATCTCTTAAATACGGAAATTCCGGTCCTAATGTAAATCCAAGGTCAAATGGTGTTTCTAACGGTTGTAGAGTTTCACTTACATAGTAGTTACAGTGAAGTCCTGTTGTTACACCTGCACTACCAGCTACCTTATTAAGGAACATATAGGTCATCCATAAAGTCGTTCCTGGATTTTGTATTGCTCCCGTGGTACATCCTGTTGGACAACCGGTTCCCGCTGGAAATTTTTGTGTTTTTGGTGCGGGTAGAGTCCAACTTCTATTAGATTTATAAGACATAGCTGCAAGTAATTCTTCATCATCAATTACAACCATTTTATAGTCTGGAAATACTTTCCCTACTCTATTAGGTGTACTTCCACTTCCCCAATTATCATCATATAACTGCCAATATCTTAGACCGTCATCATTCATATTATTATTTAAATTAGATAACATAATATTGGGATTAGTAGGAAATACGGTTGAGATATTTTGTGGGTCCACATAAAAAGTCTGTCCTAATTTAGTCTCATTACCAGCACCACTACCAATACCTGTTCCATTAGCATTTTTCTTATGCCACATTAACCAAGGTAAATGTAATTTGAAATTCTTAGCTTCTCCTATATCATTTAATTCTTCATCTTTCATAGCAAATTTCTCTCCGTAAAAATCGGTTGTCGAATTGTTTGTATAATGAATAAATCCAGCACATTTTTGTTCTTCTGGTAAAACTACTCGAGTATTATAAAATGAATCAAAATAGAAAGTACCACCTTTAACTGTAGGATGATAAGAATCGGTTACTTGCTCACTAAAAGATTGTCCGTTATTGCTCTCTAACCCAAAGTATTCTTTTGAACCACAGTATCCACTAGAGCCGTAATTATCTACACCTTCATCATTACCAAATCCACCCGACCATACTCCTGCAACTTGGTGCGTCCAATTTATATTCATATTCCATATTTTTACATCTGCATTAGACACGTCACAACAATTATTAAAAGATAGTGTCTCATCACACCAACATGTAATTGTTCCTGCAGTATTATACATACTAGATGTAGTCATAGGGTTAGCTGAAAATGCTGGATACACTCTTACATGCATACATACTGCATTCATTTGTGTCGTTACAGCACTAAAATTAGGTAAAGCTCTATCTACTGTCACATATAAAGGAGAAGGCCCTGTTGAGCTACTATTACCAGCTAATATTTGGTAAAATAATGTTGTTGAGGGAGCTGTGGAATCTAATTCCGAACAGCTTGTTCCTGAAAATTCGTAAGTTACTGATAACAAGTCTCCTATAACTGGAGTATATTCTTGAGTTGAGCATTGTGTAAATGCACTATGTAAAAGCATCTGACTCCCTCCTGTCATTGCTGAAGTACAAAATAACCAGTTAGAAGATAGAGTATATCTACCACCCGTATTAGCTGAAAAATTACTATAACTTCCTAACCCACTCGGAGTGTTATTTGTTGTTCCTGTAAAAAACCCTCTGGATGTCGCAGTATTATAAACCTCATTTTGTTGATGCTGTGGTATAGTTGGCCCAAAAGTCGCCCCACTACTTAACCCACCCACTAATGGGTATTTAATATGTCCTTTATTTTTTTCAGGTAACGGATTAAGATTTTGTGCATTGTGTTCTGCCTGTAATATCTTCAACCCTGCAGCTGTAGCTGGTAATTGGGAATAACAATCATAACAAACTTCACTGTCTCCTAACTGAAAAAGTCCGATATTTAGTTTACCTTCTGATAGTTTTTTTCTACCCGCGTCGGTTAGACGAGCTACTATCGCTCCTTGTGTACTGTCTTTAATTATATAACTCATAGTTTTTTACTTTATTAATAAATACATTTTATTTTAAATAGTTGTCTGTCCTGGATTAAGATTATTTATTAATGCTACACCACTAGGTGAATAGAAAACATCTCTACTTATTTCAAAGGAGATAATATCTGTTTGGGTGGTGGTATAAACACTCTCTCCATTTAATAATGGGTATTGTCTAGTAATCGATACTCTATATTTATAGGTTCCTGGTGCTGGCGGTTTTAAGGTAAAACTTTTCTCAATATTACCTAAAAAATCTTCTGAAATTATTTCAGTTAATTCGTCTATTAAATCACCATCATTATTAAATAATTTAACTCTAATAGTATCCCCTAATGGTTTATCTTTCAAATACGTAACCGGTATCTGTGGTTCTTTATTACTTGTAAACCCAACTATAGTATATATTGTTTTATAAAATAACCCAATTATATCACCTTCACTATATAAGGTTGTATCATTCATAAGTTGAATCTTTGAATCGCTTACTTTAATATACGTTGTTTCTGGTGCTTGTATTAGACCATTTATAGATAATACGACCCCGCCAAAAGATTGTTTATCTAAATTTATATAATAATATCCATTTTCTTCATATATCATATCCGTATTTGTGGTAGATATTGTTGCTGGTACAGTAAAATACTGAGTATATGACCCACCTAATCTATCATACATTACTGTTAAAATATCACCATTTTGTACTGTCTCTGGAAAAAATCGTATTCCTCTACTTGGCAAAATTTCATAATCCCCTGTTTGCAACATTCCTCCCGCCACTTCAGGGTATCTTGCAGGACTCTTCTCGTTAATATATGGATTATCAGCTTCAAACGCTACACCTGCAACCCCTGCTGTTTGTACCACACCATTAACACTAACTAGGGGTTGGCTAATGAATGCCGAAGGTGCTGAATGGAAATATGTGCTTGAGCTAAACCCACTCATCCATGTTTCAGGCATATTTGCTACAGTTATATTATCTATTTGCATAGAAGGCGGTGTAAATGGCATTACAAAATTATTTAATAGTAAGTTCGGTGTTGGTGGATTATCTACTACCGCCATATAAAAATCTTTGGTATTTGAAAAATATTTTTTAGGTGGGTATGATGCGGTGTCAATCCATCTCTCATTTTTTGAATTTTTATCTTTAGCTAGATAACTTGTTCTAATTATATATTCCCAACTATCACCAGATGCACATCCTGACCACGGAATAATAGTTATTCCACTTAATCTTAAACTTTGAACTGAAGGTTCGTAGTAGGATGGTAATGTATCAAAAATTGCTTCATAAGACGGTAAAGTTGCAACTTCTTCTAACTGTGTTATATAAGGAAATATTCTGAATTTTGCATACATATTTCCAAACAACATGTCAGTATTATCCCCATCAAAATAAAACTTCACAATGGCTCCCCCTCCTTGGCTCGTATTATATACTGATAATGTAGGTTCTCCACCTACTTCTTCACTTAATTTAACATTGGGTCTACTTAAACCTACTGTTGTTAATGTAGGTAAAGGAATGGTTTGTAAAGACACATTTACTCTTGGTTTAATTTTTGGGACGTTTGGTTCTGATGATGTATACCTATTTCTATCACTAGTTTGTATTATGTGAGCTGTCGTTCCTGTGGTTGCTGTTATCTGAACTGTAGCAGATGGTCCTGTTATTGCAGAACATGGTGGAACTTCAACATGTTGTTGGGACGGTGAACCCGTAAATTGTAAATGATACCAACTTGTGTTTGATTGGGAATTTTCCCACACACCTATTCTTCGTGAACCTAAATATTTACATAACGTATACTCAGTTAACCAACTTTGACTATCATATGCTGAATAACTATTCCCTGACCAGGTAGTTTTATCTAATAAATTAAAATTAATTTCATATTGAGAATTATATGGGTTGGAGTCCCCAACTATAATGGTTCCCCCACCTGTTCCTCCAGAACCCATTGTTTCTGTAAATTGGATTTTAAAATGTTCTCCCGTTGTTCCAGAACGAGTTATTTTAGTTCTTAGTGACGCAAGACTATGCCACTCTCCTGCCGCACTTAAAGGTGTTAAATAAGAATTATTAGTTAATAAGGTTGTTTGACCATAATCTGGGTCAGCACTAACACATGTACCACATTGATTGCAATTTCTAAACTGAGTAGTGGTTGTTTTATTAAAACCATATGATTGGTTTGTTGCGTTATCACTTATACTAATAGCTCCTGTATTACCATTTAACTGAAGAGATAAAGTATGTGTAACATCTGATGGTCCATATTTTCCATTATCGTCCCTAAATGAGGCTAAAACTATTCCTATGGTATCATCATCATAAGCTGCATATAGCTTACCGATGCTATTAAAACTCATTTGCCAAGTATAATTGTTATAAGAACATAAACTATGAAGACCTGTATATTGTGAATTATTTGCATTCTCACCCGCAAGTAATTTTCCTAATGTTCCACTATCGGGATAAATAGTGCTTGCTAAAATAACAACATCAGATGCATTTATAGTGTAATCATAAATCCCTAAATCTTGTACTGTAACTCCAGATGTAGCACCGGTTAAACTAATACCAATCGGATTTCCTGGTTGACCATAATTTATTCTAGGGTCATATGTTACCCAATTCAGAAGTGAATTATAGGTTGGGTATAATACCCTAAATTTATTTAATTGTTCTTCATAATAAAATTTACCTATATTAGCTGCACTTCTTGCGATATCGGGCCCTACATTACCATCACCTTCATTTGCAGTTAATGCTGAAACTCCTAAATACCAATCATCAGCAGTATCAGTTAATCTAGTACTCGTAGTTCCGGTATATAACCATACATATGGATTATTCGTATCTATCTCTCCATCTTGTTTGAGACCCATATCAAATATTCCTTCTACTCCTGTAGTTATCGCTGGCCCCCAACTTGCGGCAAAATAGAGGTAGAATGGTGCCCAAGGAACAAAATTTTCCCACGTACCATTAATAATTGTATCTAGAACCCATCCATATGAAGTGCCATTATCATTATAATTATATGCTGTGCATCCACTTTTAGCTGGTGTTTCAGTATAGGTTGTAGGGTTATTTTCAATTACGGTAACTGTATACATCCCATTTTCTATATTATCAAAAGTATGGGTGGTATCTGACGTATTTCCGTAGTGAGTATCTATAAGTTTATTATCTTTTCTAAGCTCATATATGTACGTTGGGGCTTTTGTAGTGGAATCTGAAACTGTTATTACTCCAGTCTTATTAGGGTCTAAAATGCAGCTATCCGTCGTTAAACTAGCAGCTAAACTAGTTCCTGTAAATGCACTTATTGTTATCTGTGTAGTTCCAGTTGCCCCTGTTATATCTGTTATTGTTGCAATATAATCTCCTGCACATAAATTAATAATATCAAATGTAGATGCAGTTTGTCCTGTAGTACCAGACCAAGTTACTATATAAGGAGCGGTAGTAGCTGTAGATGCAGATACTTGTGCACCCATTATACTTCCATTACAAATATTATTCGCAATATGTGTTACCACATATCCCATTAATTTTATTTCTCCACTAAATATTGCCATATCTTATTTATTTTAATTCACCACATCTTTCCTCTACTGAAATGCATCTTCCAATATAATCACACCAGTAATAACCAGCTATACATGCTCCCTCATCTATTCCACCGTCATCTACTTCTTCTTGGGTTGGGTCGGACCCGTCTTCTCCCCCTTTTGGGGTTGACGAGCGTGACTCACAATTTGCTATACAATTATCTAGATTTGTGTACATTCCATCTGAGTCTTCTACACATATTCCTTCATTACAACCATATAAAGTCTCTACAACGGGTTCACTCGTAGGTGGCCCATCAGTAGTTGTTGCAGCTAATATTTTTCCTTTTAACTTTACTGGAATGCCCGATTCAGTTGTTACCTCATCATAATCCCTTAATTCAGTACAGTCTTCTATAATTACTGGTTTACACGCTTTATTTATTTTAGCACAATGAATTCTAGAATTAGTGACACACTCTCCACAATTATTAGCTTCTAAATCGGTAAACACACCACTTATTCCGTATATCGGGTCTATATTTAATCGTTCTGATACATTTTGGCCACAATCGCAAAAATACTTGCACATTGTTTTATTGGGAAGCGTTAATGGCTTACCATAATATGTAGATTTATCTGAAATAACTGTTATTTCTTTTCCGTTTATAGTAATTTTTTTGCCTATATTTTCTACCTTCCATCTATCAGGTCTAGTTTGATGTAAAATATCATAATCGGACTTAAGTTTAGTGGGGGCACATGGTTTATAAAAATTACATCCAGGAGTAATTACTATGTAGTGTGTCAACTCACCACCAAAAAAATTCTTAAATTTATTTACAATAACATATGATTGGGCTATTTGTGGAAAAGTAAAATCACATTTTGCTCCATATTCATCATTATATGTCGGCAAATAGAAGCAAAATACACCATCTTTATGCATTTTAGTAAGAGGACATATGTCCGTAGAACATCTAGATAAGGTATAATCTTTTATGGTATTATTTTCTATTAAATTTTGCCAATTATTTGTTGGTGTTTGTGATTGATGGTCCCATACTAATTCATTATTTGGGGCTGTAGAATCTAAAAAAGTTTGATTTCTAAAAGTTTGTGGGGTTATAGTTGGTCTTATTATATTTCCACACGCTTGGTCCGACATATATAAAGCTCCGTCTAATATTATTGTTTGTTGGGTTCCTCCTACCTGCATTTTAAACTCTTTAGACTTTTTTGTAGCATCAAAAAATAAATTTTTATTAACTACCTTAGTAGAAAGTTTTATTCCTCTGTACCAAGGAGATGCTATTGGTGTATCTGTAGTATCTAATTCGTGTCCTAGATTAATAGTAAGGTTTGTAGTTCCTCCACCACCATAAAAATTTCCTTTGGATGTTGAATTCCAATTTAAATCATATGCTAATTCTATAATATCCCCATTAGTTAAACTCATGAGTCCTGTATCGATAATAACGGGAATTTGTTTACCAAATATAGTGGTAGCTGATACACCACTCCCTATAGTACATACATTATAATTGTTAGAAAATTTATCATTTTCACTAACATCTAAAGTTAAATAATTGTCTGCCGTACCATCTTCTTTACATCTTAGAACTTTGAATGTCTTTATGGTAACTGGGGTTGCAGAAGTAGTTCCTGTGGTTCCAGTAGTATACTTTAATAAAGAAGCAGTAAAATCAAAATTTAAAAGTCCGCTATTGCTTGGTGTGGTTTCTACTTCTCCACTACGTTTATATCTATACCCTGGATGTAATTTAAAACCAGTATCTTGTAAAATAGTATTTGTTTCACCATCACCAGCTCTAATAATAGATGTATTTATTAATCTTTTTGTTTGATAATTATTTTGTGGATACACACCGGTGGTGGCAGTAACCCCACTTGGGGCTATTCTATCAACATAATCACACCATTTCGTGTCCGTATACTTAATATCTAAATACGCTTTATAAGTAAATCTATACACACCACTACTCCTTACAGTATAAGTCATATAATGCGTGGGGTCTGCATCATCCAAAGTTAGTGAACCATTATTGTTGTAATATACTTCACTAAAAGTATAGGGTTTATATTGTTTATTAATATCACCAATCATGGGTAATACTTTGGTTCTATTTATATTACTTATTGGTATACAGGTGGTGCCAGTCGTAGCACTAGTTGCGGTAAACCCTGAGCCACTTATACGTAAATCATAAGTCTCATCAGGTTCATTAACTGATATACTATTAGCAGTAAAAGAACTATAAAGTCCTACATCTTTTTTCCCAAATGTTGTTAGATAAAAATCTGTTGCGGTATTTTCACCAATTGGGGAAAACCCATATAATTCATTTAATAATTGTTTTTTTGGTTCAGTATTATCTGCCCCACTTACGGCTCCATGTGTTGGGTCTATATGAAAATCTCCTTCATATGGTTTGCCGTCTAATGTTAGATATTGTGTCCCGTCACTATATAGTCCACATTGAATACCTTTAAATTTATTAGTTATTTTAGTTTTCTTTCTAGGACAAATTAAAATATTTTTTATATATCCGTCACCATCATAGGAAAACTTTACATCATTAAATTCATCTAATTTACTTCTTTCAACCCATTGTGTTATGCTTCCATATGTTCTAGGTAACCTTGCTCCCCTACCTTTATGGTATGTCGGGTAAGTCTCGATATTACCTATCTGTTGATTTTTTAATTTTTCAGTAAATGCTATTATTTGTTCTTTACTAGTAAATTTAAGGGAAATACATTTATTTGCACTGGATACTATTTCATTATCTCTTATTTCATTTATCCAACCTAACGGATATAATGCTTTACCATTTTTTAATACCTTTTTAGTGGCTTTTATTTTACCATCTTCTATTTCTCTAGATATATTATATGGTATTTCTATTAAATTGTGTTTAGTTAAATTTATATCTTCTAAATTAACATTCAAATTTTGTGGATTTTTTATTGCATAAACGTTACTACCTATTAAAGTTAAAGAGCACGCATCTACATTTTGTGGTTTTAACACTTTTTTGTAATCATATAATACTTTTCTTGAAGCTAAATCACTATTATTTAATGAGAGATATGTTGTATCTAACGTTATCTTTGGTGTTGTATTAATAATTTGTTTTGGTGGTAATATAGTGGTGGTATTTCCTTCTATAATTATTATATTTTCCTTGTTTAATTTAAATCCTAACGACTGAACATATTGGCCTTCAGATTGTATATGAATATCCATATCGAAAGATATACCTAAAGATACTTGTTTAGTTAAATTTGCTCCAGGAAATATCATTTGTAGAGCATGATTTTTGCTCAATACCATATTGGTAAATGGTTTAATTGCTCCTACACCTCTACTAGTAGCTTTATGGGTTTTAATAGAAAAGTAGTTTGGGTGAGATAAAAAAGCTCCAAATCCCCCACCAACAACACTTTCAAACCCAAATACACCTTTACTATTCTTAAAAACCTCAAGAATTATATCTGATTCTCTCCACCCAAATATATTTAAATATGATTCTATCTTTAGTCCTTTTGAATCGAACCTTAAAAACATTCTATCACTAGTGCCTTCACTCACCAAACATATTGCTTCTACTAATATATCCGTATCAAAAGTAATAGTCATACATTTATCCTTATTGTATGTTTTACTTCTTGTATTATCTGCGGTATTAGAAATAAAAAATAAAAATTTTATCTTATCTCCCAATATTCTGAAGTCTATATTTGTATTATAAGTTTTATTTGTCATTTTAACTTTTTAATATCCCATCCCACCTGTTGGTGCTGACACTACAGGTGCCGCTGAGGTAGGTGCTGGGGTTCCACCACGAATTACTATATTTGTACCAGTTTCACCGTTATCGTCACCTAAATTATAATTTTTTAACCATTTTAAATCTCTTATATTTAATTCTTTAAGGCCATCAACACACAAAAGATTATGTGTACTACCTTTTTTAACATGTATAGATTTGGCTGTAAATTCTTTTTTATTACTATAAAATTTATCCGCTAATATATTAGTTTCTTTACCTAATAATGCACTTCCAAAAATACTTCCTTTATTATTAATATTATAAGAATTTGCATAACTCGATAATGGTATAGTTTGATTCTCATTATTTAATAAATTATTATAATAGGGAGTGTTTGGTTGTGGAGGTGTGGGCATTCCCATCATTCTTGCAGAATTACTAAATAATGGGATTGGGTATCCTGTAAATGCACTACTAGAAACCGATAGGGTGCTAGTTAACACGCTTTGTAAACTGGTTCCTGTTACACTAAAACATCTATAAACAAACTTATCTCTATGGAATACTGAATTTTGTACTTTCATACCACTCGTCCATAGAGTAGTAGCTGGTATCATTTGTTCTACTATTTTTACCCAATAATCCCCTAAGGATTGTACATAATCAATCATTTTATTATAAGTGTATTGATTATTTTCACCACAATTTGTATGTAAATAATCTAAATATATTTGTTGTAGTGTAGGGTATCCTCCTGTTTTTCCATCATTAATGGTCATCCTATTTTTTGCGTCAATAAAAACTTTCCAAAAATGTTCTTTAAATGTTTTAAAATCTATAGTTTTTGCATTAAATTGTGGGTTGGTGGAATCCCATTGTCCTCCCACATGTGGATATGGTAATGGTAATGACCCCCCGCTAAAAAAACAATCTGATTGAGCTGACTGTTTCCAAATATCATAAGTAATTCCTTGACCTATATTTAAATTTAAGTCTATATTTTTAACGTTTAATACTAATTTCTCATTATCTGTTTGATAGTATGCGTCTCTGTTATTAAAAGAATAATCTCTATACTGGGTTCCCTGTTTAAGGACCCAAGATTTTTTATCATCTATCATTCTCGTTAATCCAAACCCAAAAGACATGTGTGGGAATCTTCTAAACCTATCTAAATATGGACATTTCAATAAATTAGAATATTGTCCCATAGTCCAAAAACCACCCCAAGTAAATTCACTAAATTTATTTATTACATTAGGTGTACATCCTGTAAGAGTAGATGCACTTAAGTCTATAGAGATATCAGATTTATGTTCTGCAGTTCTTTCAAACCAACCAGCTCCTCTTTGGAAAAAGTAATTGTTAGTTACTCTAGGGACAGTAGGATATCCTGCTGCGTCAATAGGGTAATCTATACGAGTAAATGGATTTTGTGTGGTCCCAGTAGAAATATAAAATTGTGCAAAAGGTATACTATAGTTTAAAGTACTCGTAGTATAAGACCCCCCAGATATTAATTCCCATTGTTGATTAAACTTAGTTTGTACTGGTACATAGGAAGGTATACGGCCCTTAACTGCCCACTCAAATTTAAACCCTGGACTCATCTTAATTCTTGCATCTGCTAAAACTACATATTCATTAAATTCTACCAACGCTTCCGGAGCACCTAAAAGACCTAATAAAAATTCTATAGATTTTCTTGTTCCTTTAGACTTAAATAGATAAGCAGTATTAAGTAATATTCTTCTATATAATTCAATATCCAATTCTGTTGGTGTTGCTGAAACACTAGTTCCTGAATATTGTGGTGTATTTACCCCTAATACACTATCTAAAAATGATGTATTGTTTAGAGTACTAGGGGTGGACCACCCCAAAGTCTGTGCAAAATTCTTAATTAATTCATTAGGGATATTATTTTTTCCATCATAACTAACATTTGTCATGTATGCAATCCCTTCTACAAATGTTTTAATGTCATCAAAACTTCTACCATAAATTTGTAGAGTTTTTTCAATTTTTTGGTCTGTTCCGTCAAACTCCTTTAGTACTGGTGCTGTTAAAAAGCGAGATACCAAATTAGTTTTTTCCATATCTATCTCATCACCTAAATCCGCTAAAGCAGTTAAATATGTTAAATAAGTGTCACTACTTATATCAATATTTACATTATCTTCTAATGGCCATGTTTTAATTATTTTATCATAATATTTAACACCACTAGTACTTTCTTTAATTACTTTAAATGTGGATGTATAAATAGGAGAAATATCTCTATTAACTAAAAAAGATTCTATACTTTTAAATCTTTTAAATTCTTCTTCCGTTTGTTGTTGGGTTGGTTTGATATAAAAACGGTCTGTTGTGGTTGTGACTACTGTACCACCTGTTGTAGATACATTAAAAGGATTTCCTTTAACTATAATTTCCAAGTAATCATTATTAACTGTTTGTGGTTTAACATTCATTAATTTATACTCTGTTTCTCCTACTGTCCCACTAAAACTTAATGTATATTTTTTAAATTCTTTAGTTAAATTTCTTAATTTAGCTACTGTTCCTTCTGCTATCTTTATGATAGTATCTGCTGATACTCCATAGGTTTCAAAATTATTTAATATCTGGTCTTGACTAATATGTTCATTTAATTGATTTCCATTCGTTGTAAATTCTATACTAAATGGATTAGATATTATATTAACATTAGTTTTAAAAGTAGTTTCTTTAGTAGCTAAATTATATAATATATCATAAGCAGTAGTATTGCCAGAAACATTATTAATATTTACACCATCAACAAATAATGCTGCTGGAAAAAAATTAACGACATTTTGAGTTGCTACAGATAAACGTTTTTTAAGGGAACCGTATAAAACAAAGGTTGAGATGTCACTTATATCATTATTAACAAAAACTTCTAAATTATTACTAGATAGTTTACGAGCTAAATTAAGGTTATCTATATTTAAAGATTCTAATGTTATAGGGGTAGAAAAACTACCTATATTGTATTGTAATGTAGAAGTTATATTATAAGATGACTTGGGTAGATTTATAAAATTACCTAAAGTCATCTGCTGGGACCCCATAAATTGATTTCCTACTAGGAAATCACTAAAGGTATCTCCTCCGTGATTAGGGGCCGGTGGATATCTAAATCGATTGCTAGCCATAATTATTAAAAGTTAGTTATTGTACTAAACAGTTGACTAAAATCAATATTGTTCCCTCTATTTTGTTTAATTTCAAATAATTGTCCGTTAAATTGGTCTCTAACCTCATATAGGTCGTATTGCATGTATATGTTGTTTGCTCCTGATAAATCATATAGAGTATAGATTCCACTATCGATAGATTTTGCTTGATTTCCATAAAGTGCTATAGCAAGTGTTTCGAAATCGTGGTCTGCCATTTCTATATCCAATACTATAGGATTAAAGTAAGTGTTAGTAATTATGACTGATTGTCCGGGTTGTCCTATAAATGGTATTGCATTAGGATTGTTAGATGGTGCACTAGTAGGTGTTAGTGTACAATAAACTAAATTTGTTTTTGAATTTGTATAAACATACCTAGGAGAAGTTTGATTTGGGTTTGTGTTATTTTGTTCTACCGTAACACAATAAAAATTGGAAGTAACTATTCTATAAAAATTATTTATTTTTGCTCCGTTGTCAGCATCTAAATATTCTATTCTATACCCCACTAAATCCATAGGCGAAAACCTATTTCTAAACTGTATCGGTATAGAATTTAAATCAAAGACTAACCCTTTAACATTAGGTAATGAGGACAAAATACCACAATCTAAAATTACGGTTCTAATTTCTACTGGTCTTATATAGACAGTATAAATTCCTTTATTTGCGAAAACTGCTGCTGGTAATTTAAAGTCATATAATCCACCTAAAATCTCACCTGTAGGCCCTCCTGTAGGAGCGCCGTTGTGAAGTATGGGTGTCAAAACAGTCGATGAATTTATTTCAAATACTGTAGGTGTTGAACTAGCGTCTCTATCTGCTTGTTGGTGTACTAAAATTTGTACGTCTTCGACTTTTACATCAGCTGGTCTTTTAATTCCGTATGCTCCTAATGCCATAATTTATGGTTGTTTTTCTATTTTATAGTAACCGTATCCGTGTAATTCCAATTCTCCAGTACTATTTATTTGTCCCATTCGTTGGGCTTTTTCAAAAGCTGTTACTTTGCCTCTTTCAATAAATATATTTGACCTAGTTTCTGGTCTTTGACAAACGTTCATTAAAACCTCTAATTTAGTTAAAGGTAATATACATCCCGTCACTTTTACTTCATGTAATGCCATTCTTCATTTTATAATAAATATCATAACACTTATTTCTATATTATATGTGGTGAATAAAATATTTTTTTCTTTTTACCAACATAAAGTTTCTGTAGTGTTAGGTGGACATACACATGGTATTGTACTTTCACTTAGTTGAATCTGGGCTCCTGTACTATTATCTACACAACATTTTAAACACTTAGTAGGTCTTTCTCCACCCATAACACAGTCACATTTTATCCATGACCAAACCCATCATCATTTATCATAATAGGTGGTATACACTTACATTGGGCTACACTCCATGACCATCCTTGTTGACATTGTTGTGGTTGACAACAATTAGCCCATGGTGATGGATTCCATAAAAATCCAAGCCAATGTTCACAGTCACAAGGATTTGCATTTGATGCTAATTTTTGATATAAGTACGAACCATCTTGCTTCAAGTATTCACAACATTGTTCACATGGAGCTACAGGTCCTGGGCACTGAGCAGCTAAACAAGTTGCTTTGTCAGGGTGTGGACCAATACCATCTTGTATACAATTCCATATACTCCAGAAGGGGTTTGTTAGTAAACATGACCACTTTTCTGGAACTGGTGGATTCCCACACGGTACCTGACTACTACTGGTACAACTTACCCAACCATAGTCCCATACAGTTGCACCGTATGGACCAGGATTTCCTGGATGTAAAGTCCAATGTTGATTACCATAGAATTCCCAGGTTGCCCCAGTCATATATATACCACAGCTTGCTGTTTGGCCATTAGGGTCTTGTATCCATAGTCCTGGGGTGTCATCCCCATTAGCAACTGGTGTTGGTCTTTTTACACAACAATAACAACAGAAATCATTAGGGTCTGTTACACACCAACCCTCAGAAAAATGTTGTGTAATCAATGGGAATTGTACCCAATTTAATGGTAAAGGCGCATTCCATACTGTTGACATATGAATATCACAATTATTACAATCTACTGGTTGAGGGGGTCCGCATGGTTGATTATCTACATTAATACCACAAGGTTCCCACGACCCATTATTACCAAGATTAACTCCTATATTTAAAGATGGATTTCCATAGTGTGAATCACAACCAACTGCGTCTGGTACACACTCACAAATTGGATTACCTACCCAATGATATCCTGGTGAACAGCTTATATTTTGAATACAAGGTTCCGGGTCAAGGGATTTATTAATCCCCCAACCTTTATTCTTGGATATTTTATCTTTTCCACCGCTATTTATAATATGATAGATATTTGGTTTACATTTACAAATTGGGTATGGATGCCATGTTTCTCCTACTGGGCACTTTTTTGGTGGTGTCCATCTTGTACATGGATTTATATTAGTTGTTTCAACACAACAATAACAACATTTATCTAGTGGGTCGGTTACACAATCATTTATATCATAAAATCCATATAAAGAATTCCATATTCCTTCAAAATCTATTGGTCCTGTTAATGAACTAGCTAATGTAACTGCACAATCCTCACACCCTTGCACACATGCAGCTAGACATGCTAACCATGCACCAGGTCCTTGGTATTGTGCTGATGAACTACTATTAAGTACACATACACACGTTCCAGGACAATTAGTACAATCATAACCAACATCGGGTACACTAACACAATGTATATCACACGGCCACCATATATTATTATTAAGTTGTAAAGTTTGTAGTAGAGCTTGTGTCGGATTAGCGGGAGATACGCTACCATTGGACCCATCCGCATATAACCCATTAATATGATTATGAAATATTTGACTTGGTGAAAACTGAGTTAGTGGGCTGCCGGCAGGGAACATACCATCATGCGTTAATACATAACAACAATGGTCATATGGGTCTTCAACCATATCAAATAAACCGTAACCAGTATTTGTCCATATACCCATATCAGTACCATATGTAGGTATCATAATATATGTGGTTGGGGTATACGTACCGCTATGAGGTGATGAAGTGACGTTGAGGGTTGCTCCTAAACACTCTATCTTACACCTATCTGCTATAGTCAAGTCACACCGGCAGACGCCTGCAGGTGCGGCTGGTATATTATTTTGACAATCCCCTTGAGATGCATACCATCCGAAAGGAGCTGGGATACATAGACAGCTATTGTTAGCCTGCAACTTACAGTCCCATCTAGTTAATCCTGTATAACAGCATGTATTTACTTGTGTTAAACAATCATGAAGGGATTGGTGGGTACCAGTAGCAGTGAGGACACAACTACAAGGACCATTACAATGTGTTACACATTCATATAAAGAAGTGCTTCCTGTATAACAACAATTCTGAGCTACAGCTGTGTGACACTCATCTAATGTACTGTATTGCCCATATGGGTCAACTATACAAAGACAATCTTTACTACAACACCATCTATCAGGTAAGGTAGTGGCTGAACAGCACGTAAATGGGTCATTTTCACAATTATATAATGCATTTAATCCTTGATATGTTCCCATTCCTGCCCCTACTTGTACACAATCACATTGAATATATGGTGGTGTACTTATTGTGGTTTGTTCACAATCATATTCTGGATATACTACTTCACAACAATTAGCTGCGTTATAACATTCTGTTTGTGAAGTAAATCCATCTTTATAATCTGGTACAAATACACAATCACAAAAACCTGTTTGGCATGTCCAAGAACCACAACAAGGTAAATTAGTTAAAGTTACTTGACAATCACCCTGATTATTAAAAGCGCCTGTTGGACCAGATATAGATTGGCAAATACATGGGTCTTGTGTACAACTACATGGGTCTAGACCAACGTATATACATTTATCCCAAGATGAAGGTATACTACCATAGGAGGACCATAATGCGTCACATATTTCTGGATAAGTATTAGCTAAGCTTACTACAGAGCCATTACTATCTGTTAGATTGACTGATATTAAATCATTAATCATACTATTCCATGAATTATAAGGCCCACTTGTTAGCCCTAAATTTAGGTATATAGTACTATTTATCGTTATTGGTGAACCGAATACAGCAAGAGGAAGCCCATTATGTAGACATGGATTAGGATTTGGGGGCATTAAACCTCCATAAGGAAATTTAAGGGTTAATATATCTACACTTTGTAAATTAGGAGACCCACCTGGATTAGATATCATATTTAATACATCATAAGACCCTGTTAATGTTAATGCTGGATTAATAATTGTATAAGGACCTCCGTAAGTATTGTGAGAACAATCATCATATTGAGTTCCTGGAATACAGTCCCAAGTTGTCACTGCAACACCTGGTGGACAACTTAGGTCACATGGCATCCATACTAAATTACCACTACCGCCACCTGGCCATACAGCTACGCTATTATTAAAATCATTAACATAAGCTTGGTAATAAAGGTATGGTGAAGTACTCCAATTTAGTGGGTTACCTACTGGTAGACCTGCTGTATCCCAAACACATACATAACAACATTCTGGTCCGTCGATGGAGTCATACGATGAAACCAAATCTCCTACTGCATATGATTGACCCATAACCCACAGTAAAGCCCCTTGAGATAGTGGAGTTACTGCTTGTGATGTTGTTATCCAGGTTATTCCATCTGTAGATGTCAAAAAGGATATAGGACTAGCATTATAACAATCATAACATCCACAACATGTCCCAGCGTCAGCTAATAAAGTAAGACTTGTTAGATATGTATGACAATCTGCCATATTAGTAAATGGATAAGGGGCGGCACAAGTTACGGGGGCATTTACAAACGTACAATTACATGCCCCTAATGGTGGTGTACAATCTCCACATACAAAATTACATTCACTTGTACATCCTGCTTGGTTGGTACCGTAAAAAGCAGCACATCCATTTCCATCAGTTGTCATGGGATTGGACCCTGCTACATAAGCACCAACGTATGATAAACACCCATCAACTGCATGACAACAATATTCTGTTTGGGGTGCTTGACACGGATATTGTCCTGAATTACTTTGTTGACATAGATAAGGGGATAGTTGGCTTGGTCCAAAATTGCAAATATTACCAGTGGTTCCACTACAGTACTGAGACCCCCAAAAGCATGAGAGCATTGCTGGGTCACCACATAAATCACAAAAACCTGTACCTGGAGGTGCACAATCACAACAAAATCTACACATTTGTTCACATGCAGCTTGTGTAGGGAATCCTTGTCCAGTTGGGTTGTTACCTAAAACTACTGCATTATGATAATTGTTTGCTGGGTCTGAAGGTCCACCCGCACCTTGTCCTATAGCCATAGTCTGGTATGAGGTTCCTTGACCTACAAAAAATGAACTTTGTTGGCATGGTTGTGCCCCTATAGTATTATATATACCAGCGTCTGCACCTGCCCAATCACACCACCATTCATCAGGTGCTTGACTACACTCACAATTAGTATTTGCAGCTTCACATAATGCCGCATTAGGATAGGTGGTAACTGCGATAGAATTCGGTACAAATTGGCATACTTGTGCTCCGAGTGTATTACATTCCCACGTACAGTATGCTTGGCATTGTGACAATGTCATAGTGCCCAGAGGGTTTGGATAACATCCATAACCACCAATACATGGATTTCCATTTACTGACGGGCAATTACAGGTTCCGTCACAAGAGTACATATAAGTTGTTCCTGTACAACAATCAACTAATCCTGTTGATAGTTGAAATTGGCAATCTACCAAAGAAGGGTAAGGCCAATTATAAGAACCAAACGCTAAAAATACGGAACCTGGTGGTACTGGTGGGTATGTATATGGAAATGGTGAATATCCCATCCAAAATATCCCAAAGTTACCTGTACCAGGTGAATATATATCATTTAAATAATCCTGTAATACCACACAACTTGATACTTCTGAAGGTTCATTTCCTGCTGGTGGTCCTGGGTCTGCACAATAACAATCTGCATTACATTGGTCATTATTTACCCCAACTAAAGGTGTTCCACAAGTAGAGGCTGTATAACAATTATTTTGAGTTTGCCATATGGATATGTTTGTCAGAGGTGGAGGTGCATAAATACAAGTAGACGGAAAACAACCATTAACAGTACATTCATAAGTTTGTGCACTAGTTGCCCCTGTACCACAAGGACCACAAGGTTCACCAACAAGAGAACCATTATAAGGTGTCGCTGGGTCAATAGCTGGTAATCTTTCACAACTTACCCAACAATTTGGTGTTCCATCTGGATAATCTCCATCATCTGGTGCACTTATATCACAATCATACCAAAAACCTGGTTCTCCTGGTAAATAAGGTGATGTAGGACATGTACATACCCAACAACACTCAGGTGTATTACCATCACTATAACTTACAGTGTCATATAAAGCATAATTTCCAGCTGAATACCAAGGACCGTTCCAATTTAAAACCCACCCTAATCCATTAGCTAGTACGTAATCATCACAAGCACATACACATGTGTCTTCTTGCGGTGCACAACATGTAACACCAGTCGCTACTCCATTTGGGTCTAGTGGTGCAGTTGGGTCAGGGCATAAATCATTTACACAATCTACCATATCACAATACTCTGTAACATTTGGCCAGTCATTGAAACAACCCCAAAGTCCAGTCATACCACCAAAAGGGTCTATATAATTTGGGCTGCAACAAGTTACCATAGCATAATTAGGTGGTCCTGCATCATAATTATCTATTGAAGGATTTATTGTATAATGACAAGGGTATACTCCTCCGGTACCTTGTTGATTTGCGGCTGTATACCCTGAATTAAAAAAGATTGGGTCCTCTTCACATTGTGCATTACAACATTCCGGTCCCATAGCTCTACAACATTCAAGAAAATCTGTATAACCAGTAGGTGGTGATTGATTATTAGGCATCGCACCTTGTATCGTCATAACTCCTATACTAGGGAAGTACGTACAACCTTGAAAACTTGTTCCAGATGCAGGACCACCATCATGAACATAACAGTCCCAGCCTGCATCACATGTGCAGGCAGACGCGCATGCGGTAGGCCCATACCATGTGGCGGGCATTCCAACTGGTATTGGAATTCCAGTAGTACCATCGTTTGGTGGCCAGTATGGACAACCTGGTATTCCATTAGGGTCATAAGGGAATGAGTTAATAGGGGTAGACTTCCATTGGAAGCATCCTCCCCCTACCTGAGCGGAACCGGTACCTGGTGTACAATCACAGAACCAGCACTCTGTAGCACAACTACAAGTATTATTACATGGAAATTCTCCACTAGGACCTGAGATACCATTACCACATCCATTTGTATAACAAGGCCAACATGGGTCACATACTGGGTCACACTCCCAACCACAAGGATATGCTGGTGTACTTCCAGCCCATCCTTGTGGGTTAGCTAGGTCACAATCAAGTTTGGTTGGCCACGTAAATCCTGCTGCAATAACTTGGTGACATCCGTATTCACAATCCCAGTCCCATCCCGTATAATCACAACATCCTGTATAAACAGGATATGATGCTGTAGGAGGAATTGATGTTCCACCATTACAATCAGATAGGTCGTATGTTGGTGTAAAAAATAATTCATAATTAAATGCTATATAATCTACAAATGTTGGAAATGGTGCGGGATTTATAGGTAATGCAGCAATTATTGGTTGTATTAGACTGGCATAGTCATACAATACACCACCTGCCATTATGTCTAATTGACATGACACGAACCCACAACAATTATTAGAACTTTGTGGGGTTGAGGTTGTACACGAATAAGCTGGTGGGTTGCACCATTCTTCACAATCCATCTGAGCATTGGGGCCTTGGAATACTGGTCCTTGAGTTGGGTCTAAAGCACTAGGATGATTATAGTCTGGATGAGCAGACGTAATTCCTGAACATCCCTGACAAGTATATTGGTCTGAACATATGTATCTATCTTCACAACAGTCTCCAGCATAAAAATCTTGCATACAATCACCATAAGAAGAATATCCTAGTGAAGTACAAGGTCCTGTAATTGTAGAACCTGTTCCTGGAACTAATTGACATGCGACCGTAGATGAAGTTAAAGCAGATACATCCGGACATATCCAACTTGAACATCCTATATAATCCCAATATGTAGAATTTGTAAATCCACTTGGCGGTGGATGAACTCCGTCTGATAAAGCTCTATAACAATTACCAAATTGTCCTACAGTAAATTCTCCTTCAAAATAATTGTTTCCATTAACATATGCTCCTGCGGGTCCTGGTGGGCCTGATATAGGATATGCATTCCAAGTATTTGTTGGGTCATGGCATGGGATATGAGTATAGTCTGGACATGTTTCACACTCAGGTGTGCAAGCTTCCCAAATATGTTCTGCAGGTTGACCGTTAAACCACCAGACTCCTTGAAACATATCAGTCGGTCTTATACCCGCCCATAGGTCAATTAGTGTTGGTGTTGCTGCCGTTTGTGTTACATCTTGGACTGCCATATAACAACAACAGTCACCCCATGAACTATCAAATACAATATCTCCTTTTACATAATTTACATTATCTTTCCATTCACCTTGTTGTGTATTAAAAGCAATACTCTCTGGTAAAAATGTAATTCTATCTATATATTCATCTTTAGTTTCACAATAAGTACAATCACCTATTTCACATTTAACACAATCAAATGCACCAAATGCAAAGGCATCTAAACCACAACTAGTAGCTTCATATAAGGTAACCCCATTACTAAAATCATAAAAAGTTATAGGTGTGTTAGTACCAATCGAAATAGTGTAAGCGGTATAGGTTGGTGAGTCTACTGTTATTCGGCCCATAACCCCACCTTCTATTAAATTAGTTATTGGGTTTAATACATCTCCCATAAGGGGTACATCTATATTAATTTGATACCCAGGTGGTAAAGTACCAGTTGATGCAGTAGTATAAGTTTGGAATGCTCCTAATAGACTTTGAGTGTTTCCTGTAACATCAAAGCAATTAGTATTACTTCCTCCCGCGAATATAGGGGACATCCCACTATATTGTAATATATTTGTTCCAGAATCTAATGGTGAAAATGGATATGCACCAAAATAAGAATTTACCCCTACTGGTCCATTTGGTCCAATTACCGGTGAAATTGGGGATGGCATTGCTCCCGGAGTTGCAACCAATTCACTATAAGATAAAAATGGTATAGTGATTATATGTGAAACAGCTGTAGGCCCCCAAGGACTTTCGTGTGTAATAGTAATTTTTCTTCTACCTACTCCAGAATATGTATGTGGTGTAGGATTGGTTAGATTTGGGAATTGTAGAGTTTCACAACAAGGGTCACCAAAAGAATTAATACATGGGGGTACAGGACAATTACAATTACATTCTCCCCAATCTATAGTATATGGTGAATCTTGGAAGGATTTATAGTACCCAAAATCAGTAGAATTCCATACTTGTATTTTAGTTCCAGGTATTGTAGATGTAATTGCTGTAACAATAAAGTTAGAAAAAATATCTTTTTGTCCTATATTACCATCCCAAATATCATAATGCCCTATATCATTAAAATCTTGGTCTAAAAATATTGGTATTTGATTTAAAGTGTCCCCCAAAGGACTTTGACAGTAACATGGAATTATTTGAGTGGTTAAATTTGCATTGGTTTGTGTGTTTAAAGGGTATGAAAGACTAGAATTAGTCATATGAAATATACTTATCATATCATTATAACTTTCCCCGGTAAAAGTTTGAACTCCGGATTGAAATAAATTTAATCCATTAAATATAATATATGGATGAGATTCTATATCTAAACAAAATGGCGATGGCCCTGGATTACCTGGATTACCTATCGGTGGTTGAGGTGCGAACAGTGGCATCGTTGTTGTGTCATTTAAAATTACACATGGATTAGATATGGAACATGCTGTTAATTCTGTAGGAAAAGTATTCATGTTTCCCTGAACAGCATTAATAACTTGACTAAATGTAGAGTTATTCATAGTTAAACCGGAACAGTTTGGGCTAGTATTAATAGGCCAAAAATCGGTGCCTCCTGTACAGGGTACAGTCCAGTATATACTTGGATTGGTTCTCTTTATTCTATATTTATATACTTCCATATATTAAGGATTTACGTATTCATAAAATCTTATTGGTTGACCATTGGGTACAAATCCACTTAGTCCACCAGGAAACCCAGTTCCTGCTACACTACCATTTAGAGGCCCTAGTGGTACAGTATTTTCATCAAACGTAGTTACTACATATCTATATTTGGGGATAATATTTGCCACATTTCCAGTATCTATAAGTAATTCTACTTTATAATAAAACCATTTTGGGTAGTTAAGTATTTCACCATTTGTTATTTGTTGTAATGAAGGCAACTCATTTATCATAGGCATTACTTTACCAGTTTTAGCATTATAAAATTGGCATGACATATAAAAAGTATCTATCGGTGTTAATTCTCTATCTTTTAACCATTGTATATAATAATTTTCGTTTTTACCTTTTAATGGCACTAAAACTGCACGTGGTATATATATTTCATAAGAAGGATTTGGTATATCATTTGCTATTTGTGACCAATATTCTACAGGGTCATCGGTCCAGGGGTCTATAGGTACTTCTGTTTTAAGACAATTATTTAAAGGCATAATATTAGTAAACATAATTTTTTGTTCCTTTCTCCATGGAGAATCATAAAAATCAAATTTAAAAAAACTTCTAGTAAATGCTTTTTTAGGTTTTGCTAAGTCCTTATCTGTAAACCCTACTAAATTGAAGCTAGGAAATTGTGGATAAGAAGAAGTTGCTGTATCCCAAAAATTAAATTCATAAGATATAGAATTGCTCCCCCCACTAAGTCCAGCTGTCGCGGCTATATTTTTATATGCATACCTAGTAGTTTCATAATCTTGTATAACATTTATATTATCTTGTAATTCAACTTCTTCCCAAGTTCTAATTAATTGTTCACGACCCGTCTCATCAAAAGTTTGACCTATAGGTATAGTGACTTTTTTGTCGCTTGGGGAAACTTTTATATTAAATCTATTGGCAGCCATCTGTATATTCTGATAATATTGTTACACTTGCCGAAGTAAGTGGTATTAATGCTGGTCCTACAGCTTCTATTTTAAATTCCAAATTAAAATAAGGATAGTGAGCGTCATTTAAATAAGGATAACTTACGCCATTAGTATCATCTTCATAAAATTCTATTGGCAAAATTTCTCTCCATCTAAATGTGGTCTCTGATAAAGAATAAACAGCATACTGTGGGGATGTAAACAGACTATCATTATAACTTATATAATTAGAGAATTTTTTTATAGATATTCTATGATGAGGTTGGTATTTAAAAATTGATTCTACAAAGTCATATGGTGTACCTCCTGACTTATACATTGTATTTCTATTGAATTGTAGGGAATGTCCTATATCTGAAATTCTACGTTCTTTTAACTCAAAAGGATTATACTCTACAAAAGCCCCTCTTAAGGTATGTCCCGTTGCTGGTAATGGGTCTACACCCAAATTACCATTTTGTGTTAAATTAACTGGGTGTACTGAGTTATCTACAAAAGGGTCAACAACGCCATTTTTCCTAAAATTCCAACCCCATCCATACCCCGCTGGGCTGAAATTACCACCTACATCCCAATCCCATATCAAATTTTTATTTGTAGTTAAAATAGTTAAATATAAATCCGATATAGGCCTATTTAAATTATCGTAGTACATATCTACATTTATATTGCCATTAGTATTCCATAAATAAGAATTGTATTCCTGATACCGAACTGTTTTTAATTCAGCGTCATGTGTTCTTCTAGGTTGAAATACCCTACCTTTTTCATCAAATATACCTCTTTCAAATCCTGTTCTATCTAATGTATACTGATTTGGGTGGGTTATTAAGGTATGAATATGTGTATAGTACTCTGACCTCGTTTCTGCTAAATTATCTAAATTTATTATTCTTTTTAATGTGCCTACTGGATTTGTGGGTATAGAGGTTACGTCCAATCCTGTTGTTTGGATGTTTATTATAAATTTTTCTGAATTTGCTAATCCATTTCCTAAAGAAGATACCGTAAATGTATTTTGTGGTGGTGCTGGTGTAGTTGTTCCCATTATGACGGGTGAGAAAGTGGACACTATAGGAACATCAATTACAAGATTGGCAGGCGGAATAGCAACAGCAGTAGATTGCATCTCTATATGTTCTCCCGGTATTAATCCATGTTCGACGGGGGTGATTATTTGTAAAACTTCATGTCCATTAACAGTTGTTACTAGTGGTTGGAATGGGATTCCATCTCCTGCCACAAATTGTATTCCGGATGGGGTGGCATAATCAGTATAGTATTCCATGGTTTGTCCTGAATCCTGACCTGATATATAAGAAATATACTGCATCCATGTATCCTGGTATGCTAACAACGGTTCAAAAAACGGAGTGGTACTTATTCCATATCTTCTTTCCGGTATAAATGAAAAAATTTCTGCTGGTGGTAATCCAAGACATGTTGCTGGTGGTACCCCACTTACTATTGGGCACCCTACCCAGTCTGGTAAAAAATACATTGATTTCATAAAAGAATTATCTGCAGTTTCTCCTGTTATAATATTATTAAATAAAACATCTATTTTTCCGTATGGTCTATATATAGTACAATATTCACGTTCAAAAGCAAATTGTTCCCTTAAATCTAATACTAGATTTCTATCTCCTTGTATTAAATTTCTTCTAGTCGCGGATAATAAAGGTTGCATTACCATCTCCTTATTAGCTGAGCCCGCAAATCTAGCTTCACCTCTTACTATTCTTGTATTTTTTTCGTTACTCATTATATAACTGTATCTGCTAATTCTTCATCCACATATTTTCTAAGAAATATATTATAAGATGTTTCTCCTGGTCTTAAACCAAAATAATAAAATAATGGTTGAGAGAAATTTATTGGGTCCGTACTATCAGGTGTTAATACAGGATAATTACCTGGATGTAGATATGGTCCGTTATCAAATGATGACCAAGCCCAAGGTTGTCCAAACATATTATTTTGATACAGTCCATCATATATATATGGAGGCGCACTAGGTACTCCGAAGATATTACACTGAACATTACTTGCCATTGGTGGAATTGTTGTTCCCATTATTACTGCAGCTGACCACTTAAATTTATAACATCCTCTGGTCCCCATCCAATCATTATAATGACCTCCCATACCACCGTTTCCTGATGAAGGAGAAAACCTCCAAGGATAGAATGGTACCGACTGAGTAGATTGTGATAAATCTAATGTAAGACAATTTATTAAATTCTGACCATCCATTATAGTTTGTGTTTGACCGGTAAATAAATGAGGTTCCCATATAATATTATGTTGGTGCCCATTATTTCCTAAATCAGGAACATTGAGTGCATATTGCACATAAGTTCCCGCTGTAAAATTAGGTTCTGGATATTCTAATCCTCCTGTTGCACCAGTGGAAACAACGGGTAAACTGAATCCATCATATACCCCATTTGTTATTGAACACTCACATCCCGTATTACGCATATTAGCTTCATAACCAAATACCCCTAACATACAATTTTGCATTATTGCTTGTGCTACATCACCACCAATTTCGTGTTCCGGTCTAGGGAAGAAGGTAGACATTGTTGCTTTAGGGAACATCATCTTAAGATTGTATATATCTGAAACCAAATTAGTAATATCCTGGAATGTGGTGCTTCCAATTTGGTCAGTTACTGAACAATCCGTAGAAAACTGTGGGTCTAAACATATTTGTTGTATACATTGATTTCTCGAGCCCATATCCACCATCGTAGTTGGGAATAAAATATGTCTATACATATCACCGTCTGCATGGTGACTTCCACTACTTCCGGCAAAAGGCTTCCACCAAGGATTATATACTCCATCTGTATCGCCGATAAAATTACCGTTCGCTAGATTAGGTCCCGTAATCAGAAATGGTGTAGACCTATAATAAAAAGTATGTTCCGTTGGGTGTAAATAAGTTAATTTTTTACACCATCTTGAGTCAGTTACGTATGTTCCCTCTGGATACTGTGATGATGTCTCATCAAATTGTAATTTAGCCTTAAATTGGAACATGTATAAGAATCCGTTTACCCAGTTATTCTCCCAAAAATAATTCATAATCCCATTACATAAACCTACTGCTATTTTTTCTCTTCTTGTCCATTCTACTAATACCGTTAAATTCATATTATTAGAGTAGCATAGAAGGCCATTCATACAAAAGAGTTTAACATAACAGCCACCACCCGCTATACCATCATTTACACCTGTTGATTGTGGATTTATTCCCTCATCTGAATTAAAACCATAATGGTCGGGGCAACATACTCTTACATCATCACTCTCACCACAACAATCATGTTCGTACTTACCTCCCCAACTATTAGTTTGAGCCTGACCAGGAGGACATTGTGGGATACCACATGGTGACCCTCCTCCACCTGTCACTATTGTTGCGGGATGATTAGGGTTAGGGTCGGGACATGGCCATTTAGTAACTAGATATGCAAAGGAATCTTCCCAATACGTTGGTGGGTTAGTTCCAGGTTGAATTGTTCCAATATTTGTTCTACACATACACTTTTCACATTCAGGATATTTTGTTTGTCTCAACTTAAATAATATAAATCCTAGTCTAATACCGAACATTTGACAGTCTGCACCACATTTATGTCCTGATAAACTAATTTCACCACATATAGTAGGTGGTGCAGCTCCAGGGCCTAGAAGAGTTGACATACGGAATAGTGTGAAACCCCAAATCGTTATATGTATACAATAAATAAGACACCACATAAAACACATGACCCATATTATAAACATTACAACATATAAAATAATACCTAAGAAAATAAACATCAGAGATAGCATGATGGTAATCATCATATAAAGCATGCCTAAAAAATCTATTAAAAACATCCATAAGAAAGTAATAAGATTAGGACTTCTAACCGCACTATTAATTGGGAAAAACATTGCTGTGGTGGAACATTGTTCGTCTGCTGATGGTAATATTTCTTTTACCCCAATGAATTGTCTTCTTCCACCATGTTTAATATGGTCATGAAATTGTGAAAAAGTATAAACCCTATTAAAGGTCATATCATAGAATACGTCTTTTGCTGCCGGAATCATATTTTTTTGTGCCCATGGATGATAATCACTATAGTGTATGGAAAAAGCGTATGAACTTGCTTCAATCCCAGGCCAATCACCATTATCATTACCTTCCCAATGTTTATAATATTCTCTAATATTTGGTACCAAATAGGATGCCCTTCTCCTTAGTCTTGCACTTCCAGTTGCTTGTTCAGCTCTTACTCTAAATCTACATCTAGTTCTAGTTGGGACCCCCTTAGTAGGGTCTTCGGATAATACCATATCACCAAATTCATTAGTTATCATATAATCTAAATTCATCGGCATATGAACTAAAAATGCTCCCGTATTATCAATTACTCTACCACCATCTTCCAGATAATATCTTTCTAATACAGGAACTTCCCCACCACCTGATGGGTTCCAGCCTCCTGGTGCCCAATCAGGATAAGCATTGGGGTCATTTTCAAAAAATGGTGTATACCTTATACAATCTATTATACCTGGTTTAGTAATTAAGCTACATAGGTCGCCCATATGTGCTTTAGGACGACAATTATTATTCACAGAATCTTTACCAGTATCAGTTGCAGTACTCCCCATAAAAACAGCTGTAGGTTCTAATTTAAACCCTGTTGCGGACAAATCAAAATCCACTCTTGTAATTGCTGCTCTACAAAACTCTTCATCACCCCAAAATGGTCTAATATCTATAGATTTTTGTAAATTTATTATTTGTGGTAGACTATCTATAGTACGGTCATCTTTAAACCTGGGTCCATCAAAATCTGACTCTGGATAACCTTTTATTTTAAAATCTTCTGGTAATAACGAAAAACAACCAATATCACTAACATCCACATCCATAATAATGGTTTGGTCACCCACTGGTACACCATATATCATAAAATCTCCGGCTTCGTTAGTTTTTACTGTATATTTGTAATATTTGTCATAAACATATTTAACTTCTTGATTGTTTAATACATTATTTAGTGTTGGGAAGGTTCCTACATTTACATGGCAATCAAAGGTTTTTTCACTACTAAGTAAATTATATCTTCTGCCATCTTCATCTGTATCGAAAGGTTGTTTATAAGGGTATAAAAACTTAATTACTTCGTTTTTTTCATCGGCATCATCTAGAGGTATAAATATAGAAACTTTTGCATTGGGTATACCGAATCCAGCATTTGTAGTTACTCTTCCTACAACTACACCAAAATCTGCACACATACGTGTATAAACATCTTGTTGTGTTAAAGAAAGACTAAGAATTTCTAATAAATCAAAGTCCTGATTAAGTTCAAAAGTTATATTCTTATCTTTTGCACCACTAGTTCTAACATCAGTTCTTACTCTAAATGATTTGGCCATATTTTATCTTCTTAATTATACCCCATAAAATAATTTTATTATATTTATGGTGTTTATAAAATAAATAGTTCCACCATTAAAATTAAAAGTACTTAAGATAATTGTATAGTAAAGATTTTTAAAATACTGGTTTGCTTGGTTTTTTAAATCTTATAGAAATATCTTTGTCGGGATAACGAATCTGTAATATTTCATTAGGTTGTGCATAAATGGTATCATCTATCAACCCAATTTGCTTGGTTGTTGCATTTATATATGGTTGTGTAGACATCGATTGAGAGTAATTTCCACCTACTTTATTAAAGACTTCTATATTCACAAGATTTAATACTCCTGGTTGTGTCATAATAAAACTTACTAACCTTCCTAATGTTAAATCTTCTCCTAATTCCAATTTGTCTACCGCAAAATAATCACTAATTTGTGTAATTATATTAGTTATTATACTGCCTTCATTTGCTGCTTCTTCTAAAATTAAATCTATAGATAAAGCAATATCTATTACTCTTGCTTCTCCAACTAAAATATAGTCATTTAACATTCTATAATTAGATAAATAATTTGCAATATTCCTTTTAAGAGTTTCACTTACTAAAGAAGTTAATTTACCATCTGGTGTATATGATAAAATATTTAAATTAACTTTATTTTCTATTTCTGTAACACCTACTTTAGCAGGTGCTCCAAAGATTGCGGGCATTGTTCTTAATTTAGACACATAATCATTTATAGTAACTCCTCTATTTTGGGCTGCAAAATTATAAGATATATAATTTCTTATCTCTTCAGGTGTCATTTGATTTGCTCCTCCTATAGCTGGTGTCGTATTTGTTACTGCTAAACTATTTTTTACTGTTTGATTTATTTGTTGACTTGGTCCTGCCACAACAAAATCTATATTTCCTACTGTAGTTATTGCCCCCGCTCCTATATTTGCAGATTTTCCGCCCCCAATTCTATATTGAATGAATAGTGTAGTATTAGCCTTAACTGTGTTACCTAATGCTATATTATTCATAAATTGGGACATATTTAACTTTACTCCTTTTGATGCAAACCCGTCTAATAAATCTTGGGAGGTTTGATTACCACTTCCAAAAGTTAAATTAAAAAACCCTTCCGGTGTAAATTCAGTAATAAATCTTTGAGGTACTGTTATATGTTTACCTACTTTAATGCCTGGTGCATCTGCTGGTATCGAAGGGTCTTCTATGAATACTTCATTCTGTGCTAAAGCTTCCACTTCATACCATTTATTGGCTGTTCTAGATATAAACTCTGTATTAGCAGGTATTGTCTGATAACCTAATCCCTCTTTTTGAATAAGACTGGTAACTCCAATTACATTTTTTTCTGGTAAGAATATTTTAAAAAATGGTTTGCTGTCGGCATCATTTATTTCTTTTTTGAATACCTTGGTTATTCCATTAACGACAACTTCTTTTTTTATTATAGTATAATTTTGAATAATTCCATTTGCGTCATAATTAGGTATTATAGTTTCATTTGGTATTCCCTCTGCACTATACTGAGATGAAAAATCACAATCTGTTATTAACTCAAATATTTGACCCGCTCCTCGGAATCGTGCACCCGCTCTTATTTTACCAAGATATTTAAAATCTTCTTTATCACCTAGAACCGGAACTATAATAGATAAATTTACTAATGCAACTGACGGTCTATTACCAGGAATCTTTAACCCATATGTTTTAGCGATATTATATAAAGAACTTCTTTCTTGAGCATATTGTAGTACAGTTTCTTGGAAAGTTCTATCTATCTGAAAGTTTAGGTTATCTGCTACTGCAGCGTTGAGGTCTAAAAATACTGAGTATATAGAAGCGTCATTAGCATTTTTAATTAAATCCGGATAATAGGTATTTGTTAATCTTAAAAGTTCATTTCTAATACCCAAGAAATCTCTTTCGGTATATGCTATTTTTTTCTCTGCCATTTTATAAATCTATTATAACAAAATCTTTAGTCTCAAATACACCGTCTCCAGCAGTATAATCAATTCTTACCCTTATAGAATAATCCCTTTGAGCTTCTCCTACAAAACTCATATTTCCGTCGTCCATAGATAAATCAGTTGTTTGTTCATTAATTTTTTCTTCTGCTTTTAAATCTTCTAATGTTTTTACTTCTACACTATTAATTATCAAACTAGGAATAAACTTATTGACCGCTTCACGTATCTCACCATCAATAGCTAATTTAGTGGTTGTGTCCATTTGTTCAAACACATAAGTAGTTAAATTAGTACCAAAATCAGGTAAAAAATATCTAGAACCTTTACGAGTAAGTATCAAATGTATGAGATTAGACCTTACCTCACTCTCTGTATTCGTATTTAGCCCGAGAAAAAACCCTTCGGAGCTATCTACAAATGGAAATGTTATACCGTATCTTTGTGTGGGCATTCTTTTTTATTATAAATACTTGTAAGATTACTTTGTTTTAAAATTGTAATATTTATAATAAAAGAAAATTATGGCAATAACATTCGACCAAGTAAAAACATTAATACCAGGAGTAGGATATAGAGCTTATATCTGGTGTACTTATATGCAACAGGGTTTGCTATGTGAACCTAATCAGTTAGGTTCCGGTATATGGGAGTGTCATTATTTGTTCGGTGAAGGTTCACCACAAGACTCTTGGCAAGGAGGAGGATATGGTCCATTGAATGGGATTTTCCCAAGTATAGGTGACTGGGTAAGTGTGGAAATCGTCCAACCACTAGTACCACATAGTTATATTTTATGTTATAAATTATTGGAAATAGTAGATGAAGCAACCTTTAATGTCGGAACTTGTACTTCTTGTTATAATCATGGTTATGGTGGACAGTGTTCAGATGTTTTTATTACAGTTCCCCCATTACCAGGTGACCCAAACGGATGTCGGTATAATAATATTATAAATCCTGGTGGTCTTCCTATAGGTTCCCTTGGTGTATATGGCAACCCAACTTATACATATACAGCTTGGATATCATCTAATTGTGAGGATTGTACGGGACATGTCCCTCCATCATTTGCACCTAACATGATTGTTAATTGTTGTGACCCTAGTGTAAGGTACCAGCTGGACCCACTTATGTATACAAGTGTTTGGCAAGCAATTACAGGTACTGGACCTGGTCAATTAGGTGTGAATAATTACCAACAAGCATTTAGAGCTTATGTGGTATATGTTGGTGGGGTACCAAACCCAATGCCACTGTGTTGGCATTTGGAGCATGTTGACCCTACTAGTTTATTTGGTCCATATGCAATTTCCATAACATTTGACCCAGTACAAAAATATCCTGATTGTGGACATTTAAATCACCACATAACGAATTCTTTCAATCCACCATATAAACCATGTTGTCCACCTACACCTGATGAGTGTGATTCTAACGTTATGTTATACTTAGAAGATAAGATAACAGATTTTAAAATTATTAAAGATAGTATCTTGAATCCTTAACATTCTATGTTAATTCAACTTCTTTTGTTTTACCATTTCCATTTAAACTTATAGATTTTAAATCTACATCTATTTCACAAGTTCCTCCTGCACATGCTAATTCACCTGATAAATCTGTATTATCGTCTAATTCAACTACTTTAGATAAATCTATTTCAGTAAGAGTTTTCATCATATCTTCATAAATTTCTTTAGTAGAATCTTCAAATGGTGGTTGAATGTACGACCCACCATCATAAGGAAGAACTGATAAACCATTATAAAATTTTCTATTTTCCCACATCCATTCTCCAGCTAAATCCCATTCATTTTCTTTTAATGATATTGTTGCTGAAACGTTGTGACTATTTGAACCTTTTCTATGTCCTGGTCTAACCCATTCACTAGCAACTTTTTTAACCCTGTCTAGTAGTTGGAACGGGGACTCGGTTCTCATAATAGCCCCTTTTGGTGCTTTTTGTGGGATGATAATTACAGCTGTGTCATGTGGTCTAAAATAATCATCTTCTAACAATTCTGAATGATTGGCCCTTAGATAGTGATATATTGCTTCATTTTTACCTACTCTAACTCTACGAATATAATAATCATTATGCCATGCATGAATTCCAGATGATGTGCCTAAAGCTAAAGAAGTTGTTCCTGCAGGTTTTACTGTTGTTGTTCTTGCTGCTCTATTTATTCCAATTAGTTTTGCTACTCTAGTATTTTCTCTTTTAACTAAACTTGCAGCTTTTTTCATATCATATTTTAATACTTTACCTGAACCGATACCTGTCATTGATACTCCTATCAATGCATCCTTCTCTGTGGTTTCTTGCCATATTTCTCTTAAATAATGAAATGCGGTGTACCCAGCTTGTAGTGTTCCAATAAATGCTGCTGCTTTTACACGGTCATTTAAATCTTCTTGTGATTCAATATTAGATACATTAACTTCACATAAATTACAGAATTGATAAGGTCGAAGAGCAATTTCACAACAAGGATTAGTTCCCCAATCTTTATCATTATTTAGATAAATTCCGGGTTCTCCTGCTCCTGAAAGTTCTACACGTTTCCATAAATCCATAAAGAACTTCTTTGTTATTTTATGTCTCATTAAACAGGCAGAATTATTTGCTCTACCTCTTTGTGCATTTAATTCCCACCATTTACCTGTTTTACAAGATATCATAGAATCATCATCTGCACTAAACAAACTAATTAATGCAGCTCTACGAATACCACCCGCCAATACTGCATCTGCTATATAGCAAACAATATCATGAACCTCTAATGTTGTTAATTGTTCTCCATTTTCTTTATGGTATAAAATACCTTCTATTTTAACCAAACATTCCTTAAGTGGTTGTGGTCCTGGAGCTTTACCTCCTGAGGTTATTAATCTAGCACCTTTTGGTCTAATGTCTGAATAATCGAATTCAATTCTACTTCCGCCACCATTCATATAAGATTTCATAAGAACTTTAATTGAATCAGCCCATCCTTCAATTGAATCTCCAACTAGAAATCTCTTTTTTCTTTTTGGGTAGGGGTGTTGTATTGGTGGTAATTTAGCTACATGATGTTTTTGAACAGAGTATCCTACTCCCGTCCCTCCTAATAATAAAAACATTGTTTCACTAAATGAATCAATATGGTCAACCGGTAAATATGCACAATTATATATTCTATTTGGAGATATTTCAATTGGTTTTCCTCCAAATTGCATACTTCTCATTGATGGAAGTACTTTTTTATCGTACACCATTTTATATTTTTCTTCAATCTCCTCCTTAATATGAGGATATTTTTTCATATGCATATTTTTATTCCTAGTTACTAATTCTTCCCAAGTCTCTCTTCTATTTAATTGTGCAATATATTTTGCATATTTCATATAAACAGTTATATCCGATAGAATCTTATTCGATACTTCCATATTTTTATTTTTATTAATTATTTTTATTTATTACTTGTTGCCTTCTTTGTAGAGCTTGAGCAACCCTTTCTCTATTTCTATCGGTTTTTTCTTTCTCAAAACCTAGGAATGTTTGTGTAGTTTCTGTATCTATTTCTAACGTACTATTATCAAATTTGCAATTTTCAAAAATAATACCGTCTTTACCTAATCTAGATTTTACTATGGCTATGGTAGCGAGTCCCATTTCTTTTTGTTGCAATGTTTTTGCCACTGATATTATTACATGTCCTACTTGTGCCTTTTTAATAGACCCTCCCATCATATCAGTTGTTACTACATCCGAAGATATAGAAGTTCTGTTTCCTTGGGTCGCTGTCCATCCTACTAAATTTAATTCGTTACACATTGCTTCAAATTTTCTCATAGTAGAACCTTCACCTTTCCATTCATCATCAAAATGACGGTCCGTTAATATACAATCAATATAATCTATTAATACAATATCTAATTTATTTCCTTCAGATATTATTTTTCTTATCTGATTTTTAATTTGTAACATGGTCATTTGGTCAGATGGTAATTTTTTTAATATTAACTTGCCACCAGTTTTTTTCATTTCATCAGCTTTATCCAATACTGTTTCCTTATGATTACTTAATTCATCATTAGGGATACCAGTCCAACATGTAAAATGTTTTCTTTGGATTATCTTTGGGTTATCTTCAAAAAATATTTGTAAGACATTATATCCCATATTAAATACAGTATTTGCGAAACGAGTTAACATTGTAGTTTTTCCTACCCCTGTAGGGGCTAATACAACACCAATCTCTCCTTTTGCTAGTCCACCATTTAAAATATTATCTAAACCATCTATTCCTGTCGGTAGAGGGTGTCTATAATCCTCTTCAAGTAATTTTTCAAGTTCAGTAAAAATCTCAAAACTACCTATATCTCCATCCCCAATCTTAATAGCGTCACGAATATACTCCTCACATTTATCATAACTTTCAAAATCACCTTTTTCCATTATCGTTTCCACCTTTCGGATTGCCTTTTTTAACTCTTGTTGTTTACAAAATTTAATAGATTTTTCTTTAATAAATAAATGGTCTTCAAAAGAAACTTCTTTAATATCTTTTAACATATCAAATATATTTTTTCTAGCCATTTCTGAACTAATTTCTATTCTAGTAAGTTGGTCTAAAGCATCAAATGACGGTGCTATTTGATATTTTTCATAATATTCTTTAATTAGTTGCATTACTAATCGAAAATACTGGTTATCAAAATATTTAGGTAATATTGCATCAATTATTGATTGAAAAAATGTATTATCTGTTATTATTAAATTTAATAGTTTAAGTTGGAAATTATATCCTAGGTAACCAAAATTTTTATTGTCTCTCATATCTTAATTTCTTTTATAATAAATACATTAGTGGTTGACAATTAAATCATAATCTTGGTAGTTTGTAACAATTTTTTTCTGTGACAGTACTTGGGTTAGCTCTCTTAAAATATAAGATATTTGTGGTCTTATATCTACTGTGTATCTTACTTTTGGGGGGTAGACATCGGCACGTATAATTCTATCGTAAATTATGTGATTACCTTTTTTCAATGTTATCGTAAAATGTTCCGATTCTTGTTGTAGTTCATTAGGACTTTCTTTATAATCCCTATCAAATAAAAATAATGTTTTAAGTTTTAAATCTCTAATTATGTCATCTACAATGTCACTTATGGTGTAATGTAAGTCTAAAGAATATGTCGCTAAATTATTAAAATTCCTTACTGAAAAGAACCTTTGGCATACTATATTATTTTCTAATTTTAATACAAATTCACATTTTTGTGTGTTATCTATTTTTTGTTTCATTTTATTCATCTTTTTTATTTTTATAAAAATCTTTTTCTATTCTTGTTAATCTTAAAAATGGTCTTACAAAATCTACCCATGCATCATCTTTCTTAGGTAAAATATTAAGAATTCCATCTGACATCATCAAGTCTAAAGCGTTTTTCCAATGTCTGCCTTCTGGGTCTATCGCTTTTTTTGATAGGTCTTTTATTCCTTTTATCGCTTCTTTGGTTAAAAATTGTTTTCCAACACCTATAATATTATAATTAATTTCTAGTGTTGACTCATTTTTTTGTTCTTTTTTAGTTATTCCTTCTATAATATTTTTTTCCTTATTCGTAATTTTATCTTTTAACTTTATTGTTTTTATTATATCATCTAAGGTTACTTTTTCTTCCAATAACTCTGGTTTTATTTTTACTAATGATTTTATCCCTACCATTTTTATACCATCTATATTATCGGAAGAGTCACCACAAATAGTTTTAACTACTCTAACATTATTTGATGGGATATATACCCCATTTAACGGTACTTTATCACCTGATTTAAATAACTTATTTAGTGAAATAATGTGTAAGGACACATTATTAGATATTAATTGTAATAAGTCTCTGTCAGATGTAAGAATTATAATTTCTTCCTCTTGGGATTTTTCACAATAATAGGCTATGCAATCATCTGCTTCACATAACTTAAAAGTTGACTGTCTCACATAAAGTTCTTCTAGATACTCTTGTATACGTAATTGTTGTTTAGCGTAAGATTGTAAGTCATCTTCAGATTTCTTTTTTAATCTTCTATTTAACTTATAATCAGGGTATAATTTTAGTCGTGGATGTGTGTTTTCTTCTCCATCCCAAAATACTACTATCTTGGTGATTAAATAGCCGTCTATATGTTTTCTAAGGGCATTAAGAAAATGGTAGAGCCCACCTATATGGTCTGTACCATTATACATATTTTTTATACCGTGAAAACCAGTATTTAATAAGGAATTTCCGTCAACTAATAATGTTCTTGTCAAGACACACGTTTAAAGGGTTAAACAATTTTTTTACTCTACTACTTCTAATAATTCAATTTCGAATTTTAAATCTTCTCCAGCTAGAGGATGATTCATATCTAAATTTACACTATTTTCTTCTATTTTAATAACTTGTCCTTGAACTGGTCTTCCTTCGTTATCTTTACCTTGTATGAACCCGTTAAGGTCATATTTCATATCTTTTGGGAATTCACTTTTTTGAACTGTTATTACTGCTTCGGTGATGTATGTACCGTAAGCTTCTGATGCTTTTAATTCTACTGTAGCTGTACCCCCCACATCTAAAGTCTTTACTGCATCATTAAATCCTTTAAGTAATTGGCCGCTATCAATAGCAAATTCTAAGCCCTCTCCTCTATCTCGAGAATTATCAAATTGTGAACCATCTTTAAGAAGGGTACCAATATAATGTACTTTTACTTTGTCTCCTGTTTTTAATTTAGTCATTTTCTTTATCTATTTTTAAATCGAACTCACCACCAGTTCCTAATTGGTCGGACCAAAAGGTGGCGTATTCTTGTTTATATTTTTCAATTGATTTCTTTTCTTCAGTGGATTCTCTTCCAGCTAAAAATCCGTGTGGGGTAATTAAAATTTTACCGTCCTCATAACCTAAACCATTCACATGATTTTTCATTATAGTTATTTTAGTTCTGGTAGCAAATTTTACTTTCCTTTTTTCTTTTACTGCAGAAATGTGTGTTGTGCCAGCATTTTTTTGGTTACCAAATCTAAATACTAACGTTGAGTTTAGCCAAAGTGATTCTCCTCCTTTAGCTTTAATTTTTGGTTGTCCAAATGGGTTATCTGGTAATTCTACCCATGGTTGGTTTATTACTACTAATGTATTGGTATAGTTGGAGTCTTCTCTTCTAGATTTTCCTATTCTTTGATTCAATCCCATACCTATTTTATCGGCTAAAGTTGCTGCGTTATGCATTTTACCTCCTTTACCATCATAAGTCATTTTACATGGTATAGACCCTACGGAATCCCACATAAATAATAAATCATATGGTATTTCACCTTTTTGTTGTGCATCTAATAAATGATTTATATAATCCGTTATTTGTTCTATATATTCAAAATCATTATTAAATAAAAAGAATCCATCCCAATCAATTTCACCTGTTGTTTTATCTACAACTTCTTTACAGTCTAAACCCAATAATTTAGCATATGAGAAATCCCATTTTTGTTCTGTGATAATTAAAACAGGAAGAATTCCTTTTTTCTGTGCATCTACTGCTGTTTTAATTAAAGCTGTAGTTTTCCCTGTATCAGAATGACCCAAAAACATTTGTAAATGGCCCATAGCAGGACCTGGTAAACCTGTTGCATCAAGAAAGGCCTCACCTAAATCAAAAAATCTTTCTTGTTTAAATTTAGCCTTTTTAGAAAATTTATCTTTCAAATCAGAAAATGTTCTTTTTTTCAATCCCATAATCCTATAATTAAAATGGTAAGTCTTCGTCTTGTGGGTCGTTTGCTTGTGGGTCAGTAGTACCACCTAATGTACTTGTTGTGGTAGTATTTTTAACCGCTGTCGGGTCATCATAAACATATTTTTTAAGTTCAGAATCCCATACTGGGTCTAATCCTTTGGATATTGCTTCCAAGTATTCAACTGGTTTTTGTGAATAAACATCTTTCCATGTTCTTTCATCTTCTGTCCATTCTTTTACTTTACCTTCGTCTTCAGATAATTTTCCTGGGTCTTCGTACATAACAGAAGCTACTGTTGTGTATTCACCTCTACCACCTGCTAATGGAACTTTTTGAAGAACAAGAATTAAGTCTCTTCCTTCATTAATATCAGTTACATCCCCTTTATTTCTCCATATTGGGATAATTTTATCAATTGGTCCATCTCCTCTCCAATTATGTTTAAATCTCCAAAATTTTACACCATCTTCTTCATTATCTCTATCAATAACTTTTACAATATAAAATTTTTGTGAACGATAAGAGCGTGCTAATTCTTTTGATTGTACATCACCCGCTAATCTTAAAGCTTCTTCTACTTCATTTAAAGGACTTCTTTCTCCTGATGGTTTTCCTTCATTATCTTTTCCTGGGTCATAAAGTTTTATCCACCTTCCTTGTACTTGTGTGTTATGGAAATATACTTCTTTAAATGGTGATGTACCGTCTGTTGTTGGTATAATTCTAATTCTTTTTTCTCCTTGTTTGGTTCCTTGTGGTAACATTAGTGAAAGATATTGTTTCATTCTTTCTTCTGATGTCATTTGTGATTTTGTTGAACCACCACTTTGTTTGTTTTTTTCGTATTGGGCTAAAACCGCATCTAAACTATTACTCATAAATTTTTTTTTTAAATATTATTAATTAATAAACATATTGGTAAATATACTAATATAATTGGGGGATGTCAAATAAAGGAGATGTCTAATTTTTATTTAAAAAGTGAAATTTTCTTCTTCTTCTTCGGGGTCTGCAAAACTTTTTCCGATATCACTATCACTGAAATCTTCCGCTTCGTCTTGAGTTAAAATATATTGTTTTTTTCCTGTTTTGTCAAAAATTTCTTCTTTGTCAGTAAAAAAGTCACTAAGTGTTTTATTATATGGGCCACTATCGTGTTTTCTTAATTCTATTTTTTCTTCTGGAGTTCTAGGTCTATATTCTTCAAGTTTATCTTCTAACTGTTCTATTTTATTAACCATATCGTCCATTGATGCTAGATGTGTTTCTAGGTCATCTAATTTGGTCATTAAGTCATCTAAACTTTGTGTGTTCTTCTGTAATATATCTTTTTGGTCAGATAATTCAGTATTTACTTCGTCTTGTTTGGTTACTAGGTCAGTAACATCAAGTTCTTTGGTATCTTCATCTCCTATATCTTCTACAGCTGCTTCATCTCCAACATCCACTTCTTCATCTCCTATATCCATCTCTATTTCTTCATCACCCATATCCATCTCTATTTCATCACCGATAGGTGATTCTTCTCCCTCTGCTTCTGGGTCAGTAGGGATTTCTACATCGTCAATGTCCATCTCTTCACCTTCTTGTTCAGCCATCTCCATAGCTTTTGCGCGTTTTAAAAGTCTTTCTACATGACTTCCCATACCTAAATTGGCAATTCCACCCATAGCAGCAATCTGTTGTTCGTTCAGATTTTCACTATTGTGTTTTATCTGATTAAATCTCTTAAGTTCGTCTAAGAGTTCTTTTTCGATATTATTAGCCATTTAATAATTGTTTTACTTGTCCTGATGGGGATTCTACTTGTACTTTTCTATTTATTCTAATACTATTTTCTACTCTTTCTATTAAACCGTCTCTACTTTTAATTGTGTAACAAATCCCTGTATCTAAATCACAAACTTGTTGCCCTTCGTCTGTTTGTCCATTATCTACAACATTATCAGTTTTTTTGCCTAAAAAATTCTCTAGTTTTTGTTTAAGTTCTTCTGTAATCATAATTTAATAATCTTTATACCTATAAATATATGTAAAATCATTAATAGTCAAGATTATTATCTATGTCCTGGTCCTAGGTAAAAATTGTGCTGGATTTAAATAATGTTCTACTATTTTACCCTCTTTCATTACCCCTCTCAGTATTTCTAAATGTAAATGTATCTCTTTAGATAAGCCGCTATTACCCATTTTACCTAAAATTTTATTGCCTGTCCCAGGCCCTACCTCTCCTCTTAATACCTCATCTCCCTTATTTACAGATAAATCTTCTCTTAAAAACGTATAACGGGTAAGATAATAAGAAGTATCCCCTTCATTAGGATTAGTATGAAGTAGTGTCTTAATTTCTATATAATTACCATATTTTCCACAATCATTTTCTTTTTGTAATGGTTTACACCCATCCACAACTTTAGTAACAGTACCATAAATTGTAGGATAAATTAATATACCACCATTTGGGTCATTGGCTTGCTCTATATTATCTGATGCTACTACTATATCTATACCGAGATGTCCTTTTTCTGGGTCTTCATTTGGTGTAACTACGAATGTGCCTCCACTAAAAGTAACATCTTCCCAACTAACATTATCATCTAAAACATATTGTGTTTGCCAAGTAGTTCCAGTTTCTATATAACCATTTTGTATTGAGGCTAATTTTTTCTGTGATTCTGTTGAGCTTAAACCGTCAAAATATAAATCTATAGGCAATTCACCTAATCTTTTCTCTGCTGTTTCATATAATTTTTTATTTACTCTCTGTACTAAATCAGTAATAGGTGGTAAAGATGGCCTAGGAACTCTGATACCTTCAAATGTAGTCTCGATATTATTAGGTCTTATTTCATGGTCTACATTAATAATTAAGTAAGGTCCATTAAACATTGGAAGATATCTTAATTGGAAATACTGGGTAGGCTGGATTGTTACATTTCCCACACATGTTACTTTTGCTGTATAAGACCTGCTCGCATAAATATTATAAAGAGATACAGATGCCATAGAAGTTGCTCCTCCACCTCCTGAATCTGCCATACTTTGTAATATTTTAAAACTTTCAGATGTATTTTGATATTGTGATTGGTCTAGTGTTATTGATTCAAAAATATTTTGATTTGGTAGCCCGAAATCCACACTAAACCCAATTACTTTATTTGATAGATGTTTATTTCCACAATCTTCTGTGACTAATGGAGAATTTGGAGAATTAAAATCAAAAGCATCATTATCATACCCATTATTAGGAGTTTTAATTGATAATTGAGTTGATGGTTTTCCAACATATTGACATAAAAATGCTGGACTAGAATCTATATAGTCTACTGTCTTAAATGTTCCAAATAGTGCATTTCCCATTTGGGTGGTGTCTACTCCTTTCTTTTCCATATTAAAGAAATTAATATATGAAGGTAAAGGAATAAAATTAAAATAATTATTTCCTAATATTGTACTTAAATAACTGGCTACACTTTGTGTTAAGGTTTTAGAATTTGTCTCTGAGAAAGGTGAATCTAATAGTAGAATATCCCAAATATTAATAATTGCTTCATCTCCAATATCCTGATTTCCTCTATCTAAGAATACAAATTTCTCAAATAATGTGTTGTTCATTACATTAGTTCCAGCTATCCATCTGTCATTTAATACTTTAAACTGAGTATATAATTCTAGTTTAAGGTCATCCCCTGTAACTTCAGGTCTTTCATCAACAGGATTAACTTTCACAGTTGTATCATCATCTTCTATATGCTTTTTTATTAATTTCTGAGTTTCCTCTAATAAATTACCTATATAGAGTTCTTGTGTGTTCTGTAATCCATCAATATCAGCCATCAAAATGTTTAAAAACTCCGCTGCTGTAATAGGTGTATTTAAGGTACAATAAGAGGCATATAATCTAATAAACGGTGCAAAAAGTGTTATATTTGTTACATCAAACTGTATTCCGTCTGGTAATCCATTAGGTGTGAGTGTTGTAAAAAAGTTATATATAGGATTAGTTATATCCTGTGGTACAAGATTTTGAAATTGTGGGTCTCCTTCTCCTGCGTAGTATTCCCCAATATTGATTCTGACCGCTTGGTACTCCACTGGGTTTCCAACAAAAACGTTTCCTGCTGTTGGAATCTGTACTCCTGAGGTATACGAACCATAAAGGTCGGTAAGATTTGCTACACTGACGCCTTCACCATGATTTATACTATGAATAAAATTTAATCTTTCTAGCAGTGGAGCCCCTCCAATTACTAAGTCTATATTGGTGGTCGTTCTGTGTATATATTCTACTTTTTTATTTAAGAAGTGGAACATGGAAGTATTAAATTTTATTAACTGTGCTTCAGCTAAAATCTTACTACTTATTGGGGCAGAAGTTATGTTAGTAGCTACCATGTCTATCCAATCTTGTTCCACCACACATAATTCCTTAACTAATTCCTTTAAAGAACCACCAAGATTACTATCTCCTAATGGTGTACTAAAAGTTAAAAATTGTTGTTCAAAAGCATCTAATTGTTCCGTATTAAATACTGCACGTAATACTTGTATTGTAGAATAATCACTATCTGCTTTAAATTGCCAAGCTTCTTGTTTATCTTGGGTTGGGTCAATTTTCTTGAAATACTCCCAAGCGGTAGACTGGTAGGAGGCATTATGTTCAAAATAACCATAATTAGAAGCTCCCCATAAAATTCTAGCCGCTCCATTATGTAAAGCAGGATTCATGAATGTGGGATTATCATAAGTACTTGCATCTGTCTGATTTAAACCACCTGAAGAAGGATAAAGAACGTAATAGTGCCCTATTGACGGTTGATTGACATTAGTAACTCCTACCGCAGTATTAGTTATATTTGCAGAATCTAGAAAAACATTATAAAATTTTACTTCTGTATTATCATCAGTGGAAGTATAACCGATAGAAGAATTTTGTGTTATTGTTAAAGGTGCCATTCCTGGACCACCAATTAAATCATTTAAAGTAAATCCTGCCCCACCATTAGTGTAACTATCATTCCCTGTAACAATATAGTGGAGTGTATCTATTAAAGCTGGATAAACCCCCACCTGCATAACTCGTGGAGTGGCTAGCTCAGCATTATACGCATATGAAGTTCCATTTTCTACAAGATTATATGTGATGTTTATATTATTTGTTACATCATCATACACATCTTTTGGCGAAGACCATGATAGTGTGCTTACTTTTCCTAAATTTCCCCATATAGCATCAAGAGGGTCAACTGTTGTTTGTACTTCATTTTTATATCTCCACCATACAGACCCTATTCTTAATAAAAGAGATGTAGGTACCTTATGTACTGCAGGCATTTGGTTAAATATTTGAGATAGGTAGTTACCAAATTCAACGTCTTCTGAAACTTCTGTTTCGTTGGAAATTTTTCCTAAAGCTTTTTCTCTGAATGTTGGTAGTGGTAAAGAATTTAAAAGTAAATATGCTGCGTGAGTATATGGATTGGAATTCAAACTATTTTTCTCAGCATCTACCCCCATAATTAATGAATTTATAAAATAAGGGGTATTCAACATAGAAGTTAATCTGAGTGGTGTAGCTTGGGTATTAGTCCCGCCACCAGGAATAACTGTAACTTGGGAATTAAATATGATATCTCCTTCTGTAAGAAATTTATTTTCGGAATAGGATGCATAAGCCTCATCAACGGTGCCTACAGTATTTAAAGCATTAGAGTTATTTTTTCTTTCTATTAGTAATTCTTGGTCTTCATCTATAAATAATGAAGAAGAGTATTTTCCATCTGTTAGATAAGTTGTTGTCCACACATCTGCTAAAACATTTTTATCGTTTATATCATACATTAAATTCTTAGATATATCATAAAAATCATTTTGTGTTAGGGTTTCACCATTAGCAAAATTCAGACTTACCCATGGGCCAAAAATAGTAGGGGCTAAATCATATAGACTATTTGTTTTTCCTATTTGTAGTGCTCTAGTATTTTCTTCGAATTGTTGTGCTCTAACAGTAAAAGGATTTGGTTTAAAGTTTATGTCATAAGTTGGTCTATTATTAAATGGCGTAATGGTTCCATATTGTTGATAAGTAAAGAATCTTCCGTAATCGGCTTCAGAGAGTATCCCCAACATTTCTGCCATACCTCCTAAATCTAAAAAAACTTGTTTTCTAGCTGCGAATGGTTTTAATCTCTGATACAAATTTAATGCGTCATATTTTGCTAATTCAGTTATCGCTTGTCCAAGTGCCGTATTAGTTATTCCTTGATATCTGGTCATTAGTCCCCCTCTTAATACAGCAATTTGTGCTCTATCTAATATTTCATACCACACATCTAAATCTTCCATACTATCATAAGGAGTTAAGGTAGGCGTCCAATCATAAACAGTTATGGGTGTAAAATCTTTATTAATACCTTCATTATTTATTGGTGGGGTAAAAGAAGCATATTTATAATTTGTAGTTTTAGTATATTCTTCTACAAATTTAACTTCAGGCCAGATTGTACTATCATTAGCTAAGGTAGTTGCTATTACGTTTGAAGCTCCAGGATAAGTTAAAACTGAAGATGTGACACTGCATCCACCTTCACCTTTTGGTTGTTCTTCAACATTATAATATTGTGGCCAGGGATATACTATTTGATTGGCTTTAGCTGTGGTCGGAGCAGTATCATTTGAGTCGATTGCTACGGCTAATCGTTGGGGGTTTTGTCTTTGTGCAAAAGCATCAGTATGTACATCATCTAACAATCTAAGAAATGTATCTGCACCAGCTAGAATTATAGCAAAAACATTTCTAATTGTAGGTTTAAAACCTATTTCAGCCATTAGTCTAGTATTTAATATTACACTTAAATCTTCTGCTAAAGTTTTAGCTTTATCATTAAATATATTTTTTGTTGTCAACCATTCAGTCATAAAGCTCTCTGGTTTCCCTTCAAATGCAAACCAAGGTGCTAAGGATTGTTTTAACGAGGCAGTTATACCATCAATTTTTTGCATTCCTTCTACTTTTGAACTCTCATAGATGTCATAAGTATTATCATTGAATTTAGTTTGTACTCTGTATTTACCGTCCATTTCTTTACTTCGTGAATTAAATGTAGGATTTTCACTAAGTAATTTTTTATATTTATTAACGATAACAGCTAAAGCATTTTTAGCGGAATCTACAATTCGTTTCTTATTTGCTAATTTTTTTGTTGGGTCCGTTTCCATTGTTGCTGCTGACATTCCTTTTAATGGGTATGCGGCGGTTGTTATAGTTCTTCCCGTATTAACACCACTTCCACTCCCAGGAATACCTGGAGATGGGATTGGGGGTTCTATTACTGTTAAATTTCTTCTCATTACAGTTCTTGTGTCCAAGTACTTGCCAGCCCAACCTTTATTACCAGTAACAGCTTCTCTAAACTTCTTAAGTGTTTCTGCATATTCTAATTTATGAGTGGTAGCTTCCATCGGTGCTTTACCGAATACATTGGACATATCATTATCTATTGCCTGTATTTTTTCTATTAATTCAACTACGGTATATTTTTTATCGAAAATATCATCACCAATTAACTTTTTAGAATAATATTCACCATAAACTTCTTCTAAATACTGTCTTCCTTTGGTCATTGTTATATCACCACTATCAGCATCTGTGCGGGTAGGATACATATATGGAGCGGTAACTATCTCATGCATATTTATATCTCTTAACATTGCAATATGATTGCCTTTAAAATCACAAGTAACTAAATAATCACCACTACTTGGGTCAAATCTAGCTACAAATTTTTCCATGGTCAGTTGGTACTGTACTGCTTTACCGTAAAAACCTTTTATGGTTAAGAAAAAAGTAGGGTATGGGAGGTGAAAAAAAGCAGTATAAGGAGTATTAACTCTCGCTTGTTCAAATAATGTTTTTCCCCTAACATCAGTAAAATTTATAGTAACTTGTGGTATATAAGATGAGTTTATTTTAATACTTATGGAAGTTATTCCAAATCCTTGAAAATCATTTTGATTTTTGATTTCCTTTGATATGGTTACCCCTTCTTTAGTTGTTGTTTTAATCTGTTTGTTTACATCGGGATTTGTAAACGCTTCTGTCCAATCTGAGTCAAAAGAAGTTTTACCTTTTGGTTTTAAAAAATTTAATTCACCATCTGCAATCTCTATTCTTATTTCATCTCCTGCTGCTGCACCTATTAATAATTTACTACGTGGAATAATCATAGCAGTAAGATTAGCATACATTACTAAGTCTTCGTGATTAACTAACCTATCTGTTATTTTCCCATCTGGTGCAACTAACCTATTGGGGTCTATTGAAACAACGTTTCCCCCTATTTGTTGGGTTAATATGTTTCCTGAATTTAAATTATCTGCCATAATAGAGGAAGTGTTGGTCTAGTTTTGATTTATAGTCCTCTAGTGATTGCATTAATGGAAATGGTACTGTAATTATTGTTCCGTCTGGTATATTCCACTCTTGTCCACCATATACCGGGTTGGCCTGCATTATTAGCCATCCATAATAAGGTGAACTATAAAATTGTTCCGATAATTTATCAAATCTAGTTTGCCCTAATTTATAAACTATCTTTCTATCACTAGATTTAGGTGTTAATCTTATGCTTGGAACCATAATAAAATCTCCACTTACAACAAATTCATTATATCTATTATAGTAACTCATCTCTCTTAACTAACATATAATTGTGATAATATTTTGAAATTAAACAGTGAATCAGAAATTCCAATATTTTTATCACGTAAATTAATTCTAACCAAATTTTCTGCTGTAGTACCAGTATTAATACTGTATCCTACATCAAAGTCAGAATAATATCTATTTAGGACACCTTCTAATGTTTCATACCCACCCTCTAAATTATTTGTAAGTCTTTGTGTCATTAAACTAGTATCATAATTTATCCATGGTATAATTATATTATTTAATTTTTGTTTAAATCTCAATTTAGTGCTAGTACTTAAACCTGTTATTCCGTGTGGGTCATTATTTAAAAGATTATCATATAAAGTACTTTTTCTATATTTTAATAATTCTTTTAATTGTGTCCTATAACTAAATGTAAATAGGGTTACTTCATTTGTGTACATAAGTGGACTAAAGAAAAGATATTCTTCACTTCCTGGATAATTTTTTGTAAAAGCAGTATTTACATTATTTGTAATATAAGTGTTAAAATAAGTAGTGCTAGAAATATAACTATTAACTAATGTTGTAGATGTTATCCCTGTTAATTGAAATGCCACTACTCTTCCTCCATTAGGATTAATATATTGACCATCATAACTATCTGAGGTTACAAAATTTAGTTTGTCTATTGTTGTGGCAACTTTATTTTGTGAATCTCTAAAACTATTAACAACTTTAAGTGTCTGAGCCATTGTTTCAGATAGTTGTTGTTCTAAAGTATCATATAATAAGTTCTTTACATATAATTTTTCATACTCCGATGGTGAACATGTATTAAATTGGGTTTGTATTGATGTGGTTTCTGCACTTATATTTTCTTTAAGAGTAGTATAATAGGTACTTACTCGACTGATAACTTTTTTAGGTATCCCTACTAAATTACCAGGACTACTTCCAAATGCACCACTATAGAAATTTCTAGAAGACATTACTTCTTCTACTGCTCCCATACTGTGGTATAAGAATAAATCACTTAGTCTGTTTTTAACATCTAAAGAATATGCCTTACTTTCATCTACAAAAGTATTTAATAAGTTTTTATAATTTAATATTTGTGCCATATTTTATATTTTTATGGGCCTGTACCCCAAAATTCTTTCCAGCCTTTTCCTTTTTGGTCTCCATCTGAACTACCACCTTTATTATCAGTACCATCTCCACTTCCATTTGCAGCATTAGCTTGTTCTGCTTCTAATTCTGCTATTATCTCTTGTTCGTCGGTAAGACTTTTTTCTTCACCCGTTGTAGTTTTTATACTTCTATTGTTATACATTTCGGTATTAGCAAAGAAATTATTAGATAATGCATTTTGTAACTCAGAAACTGGTGCTTCTAATCCTTGTCCTCCTATATATTTAAAGTTCATAGAAACTGTGGCTATCATAGGTTGTACTCCAATCCCTTCTGGATTTAAATCATATACTAATGGGTCATAACTAAAACTTACCGAATCAATTGCAATTTTAGTATGGTAAAAATCTCCTATTCTTAACACACAAATTGGAGGGGCTCCAAATGCTGTGTTATCAACATCTCTTTCTGTATCTATACTACCGTCTTTATTTACTGTTGGTATGGTATTTCCTGGTCTGGTACATTGTAATAAAAAGCTTAATCTATTATTTAGACCTTCAGGGGTCATAGAATGGAATGCTGGGTGGAAATGTTGTAATTGTCTTTTTAATGAATTAAATATAAATTCATCGTCCTCTTTCAAGGCATTAAAATAATTTTCTTCTCCTAATAATTTAGCTAATATTTTTGCTGTATCTAATTTTTTCTCTGTCTTACTTTGATTATTTGCGGCAGTTTGTTCTTCATCGTTAGGATTTTCTCCTACATTTTCCTTCTTGCCCCAGAAGGAATTCCACTTGTCGCCCCAAGAAGTATTCTCAGTGGTGTTATTAGCGTTATTATTATTATTGTTCTCCGTGTTAAACACACCTTCATTGTCACCAGTACCACCATCGGAAGTATTAAATTCTCCTTCTTCTCCATTTGGGTTTACCGCTGAATTTACCACATTAGTATTATCCTTTAAAGTTCCCTCAGCGTCTGCCTCATATTCTGCAGTTACATCATTCTGTAAACTAATAATATCATCAACAGATAAATTAGGGTACATAGAAGCTAAATCATAAATATCATATTCCTTACAACCAGCAAAAAATGCCTCTAATGCTTGGTCAGCTATATAATCTGGTATTCCTTTTAATGTATTTTCTACTATAGTATTTAAGATTGATGGATGGTCAACTACCATTTTAAACCCTAATGTACCAATTCTTTCAGTATAATTATATGTATATATAGGTTCTGGTCTACCTAAAAAATTAACTGAATTCCATTGTGCAGAATTTGTATCTCCGACTTGAATGTCATAGGGTGGAAACCACATAACTCTACCGCCATTAGGCCCTCTCTCAGTTTTAGGTAATTTTAAAAGTTCTGATGTCCCTCTCCATGCAAGATTTTCAATAGAAAACATATATTTTTTTACATTCTTTTCTGTTTTATTTGCATCAACATTAACACCAAAAATAGGTGCTATATTTAAATTAAAAGTATTAGTTAATACAGAAGAATCGTTTTTTAAATGATTACCTTTATAACTCTGAAGATTATCCATTTTCCAATATGGGTTATCTTTAGTCCAAGTTCTACAAAATTCTCTTGCAGCTAATCCTGCACCGATACCAAATACACCATTAGTTTCATCAACAAATCTTACACCTGACCCTTTAGATATTTCTTTATAACCATCATCAAATCGTTTAGAAGTTTGGTCTATAGCGTGTCCAGCATGTTTTCTTCTTGCACCCCCCATTAATGGTGCTGAATCAATAAGTTTTTGAGTTTCGTCTAAGAGTCCTCCTTTTCTTTTTGGTTTTTGGAATGACCTCGTTGCTAATAAATCGAACGGGGCATTTGTGGAAGCAAATGATTGATTTCCCATCCATGTCCATCCTCCCGCTAAACTACCACCGTCAGTATATGCATAACCCTGTACACCAAATATATAATAAGGCCATAAAGCTTGACCATCTACTGTTTCTAATTGTTTAGCTAATGTAGAAGGGCCATAAACTAAAGCATTTATAGGTCTTCCAAACTCATCATGTGGGATAGCTCCCATAGGGGATTGTATATGTGTGGGGTCTGAAGATTTTGACCCTACATAATAATATGGGGTTACATTTTCTACGCCGGAACGTAGTTGTACTCTAGAATAATCCGGTCTATATATATTATAACTTAAAGATGTAAAAAGTGTTCTTTGTTGTGCATAACCCATATAATTTATAAAATTATCACTAGGTTTTGGTGTGGATGTAGGATTTGTAGGGATATTATTTCCTCCACCCAGAATATTTACTAAAGCGTTAGCAGTAGCTTGTATATTACCAAAAGTACCTGTCATACTAATACCGTTCTTACTCAAATAATTAATATCAGGTACAAAGATACCTTCAAAATAATATCCAGGTATATTAGAATAACCATAATATAAATTTGTAATTCTGGATAAATAATCCGTGCCGTCTAATTCTTTTTCGTTTGGAGTTGAGCTTACATTAAACATGTAAGACCCATCTTCAGTTAAATCTTTTTCAGACCAACCTTGATTATACCCTAATTGTTCTCTTAATTCACCACTAGACCTTAGTTGTAACTCACTATCATTTAAAATTTTACTATTAAGTGTGTTAACTATACCGTTGGTTATATTCACTGTTTCTAGGATTTCCGCAGGTGTATATTCAGAAGACACAAATGACTTAGGTTGTAGGGTATTAGGGGTTACATAGTCTACACCTCTTCTAGGTAGGACTTTTCTTACATTTATAGTTTGTATATCACTATACCCGCCTTCAGGTCCATAACTATTATTTAAAAATAAACTTTGTAGTTCTGGCGGTGCTAGTTCTTCTACTGTCTTTTGGTCTATTACAGAGTATTCGTAAAATTGGTTTAGTTTTTCACCTCCTGGTGTTTGGACTCCCCAGGGTGGGGAGATTGAGTTACCGTCTGCAAGATAGGAGCTTTGTAAGTTTCTACTCAGTAGAAAATTTCTGAGTGCCACTGTAGAGCTAACATTAGGTTTATAAGGACCTAGCATCCCACCAAATTGAACTCCACCTGTATTTGTTCCTATTGACATCTTATTATTCTTTTATAATAAATAGATTGTAAGGTAATTTTTGTAGTGTCTTATATTAAAATAAGTATCTTAACCGTATGTATTTTGATTTTTTATAACATCCCCTATGTGCTTTGCTAAAGATAGAGTTGTAGGTCGGTCCATTTCAATCATTTTTACCAGAGTATTTCCATCTATTTTGGATTCACCCCCATTAACTGTAAGGTCACCACCAAATTTTATTGTTAGAGGTGCTAAGGGAGCATTATTAGTTGTGGTATTTGTACTTTTATTTATTGTGTTAGTTAAATTTTCAGTTCTTGTAGAAATTTCAGCCCCTAGACCTTCACCAAATTCTACATTACTTTTTTGTGCTGCTAATAAAATATCACCCTTAGCAAAAGTGGTTATACCTTCTTTGGTGATTATTGCGTCATTTGCAGTCATTTTTTTCAATTCATCTATTGCTTCCTGAGCTGAAGTTAAACCAGAATCTTTAATTTTTTTCATTAGGGGCGAATTCTCGTCAAATTGACCTTTTCTAATAGCCTCTAAATCTGCTGGTGTTAAGGATGGAACAGTACTTGCTATGGTTTGTGTTAATGTTTCTCTTCTAATTCCTTTGTCAGTAACTCCACCTTTACCAATCATTAATCTAATCCCCGCATCCATCGCTGCTAAATACTGATTTGCTTTTTCCGCTACTGTAAGTTGTTGTTTATACACCTCCGAATCGGTCATCCCTTCTTTCCTTAATAACTCCATTTGTTCCTCAGTTACATTAGTAACATCCACCATTTCTTCAATCCCTGGTATCTTTACTTGTGCAACCCCTCCTTTACCAATTTCTGCCATTGACGACAATAACTCTTTATCGGTTTCACTCATATCACTAAAGTCGCCTATTTGACTAAATACTTCCGCTCTTCTCGCTGACTTAACTGCTAAATCTGCCAATTCTTGATAGGACATACCTAACTGGTCTTTCATAGCCATCATTTGTCTTCTTTGTTCTGGAGAAATAACAAATTTACCTTTTTCCTTATCAAAGGTCGCCGCTGCAGCTGCTGTATCTATAATTGCGGTTTGTAACCCTTCCAAGTCATTAGTGGCCATATACATTAACTTAAAGGGGTCTTGTAAGTCACCTACAGCACCACCAATTACTTGCATTTGTGCTGCAAAGTCAATTGCACCTTCTGGGTCAAAGAATTTTTCTGCTAAACTAGTAGTTTTATCCATGGATATACCCAATGCTTGACCTCTTGCTACCATTCTAGCTAATCCTTCTATTCCTCTTTCAAAACCAAAGGTATTGATTAGTTTTAATTCATCACCAATATTCTGTAAGAATTTTTCCATAACCACCCCAAATTCTCTACCTGTTTGTAGTATCTCTGACATAGCATTATCCGTTTCATCTACTTTCCCCATTGCTGTATCTAAACTAAACCCTATTCTATCAAATCCATCAGCAAATTGTCCAGCATTAAATCCTTTTAATGTTTTAGTTAATAAAGAAGCTCTTTCTACTACAGTTGGTGGTATGTAGAGATTTCTTTGTATTTCAACTGATATTGCTTTAAAAGTCTCAAATAAATCATGGGTCGTTAAACCAAATCGAGATGCTTGTAGTCCCGCTTCATTTAACCCATCAATGGTGTCTAATAATTGTTCATTAGACATTCCAAGACTTTGGGAGATATCTACTCTTAAGGTATCCTCAAGTGCTAACATATTAAGAACTGTACTCATATGTTGTTGCATAGCAGCTCCAGTTGTTAGAGTACCAGTTCTAATAGATTTTAATACATCAGCCATGTCCTCCAAATCCCCAACAGTAGTTTCTGTTTTAGGTACTCTGTCTTGAGCTAATTTTCCAAGAAATTCGAATTTGGAACCTGCCGTTGGTGGTGGGGCTTGATTCCCAGTTTGATTAGTTGTTGCAATGGCTACTTTAGCTGTCCACGAAGTTCTATTATACCCTGCAGCTTGTACTGCAGTTTTTTCCGCGGAGGTAAGTTGGTGCCATTGTACCTTTTGAGCTTCTAAATCTACTACTGTTCTTGTAGGCATATTATAATAATTGTTTAATTATAAATATTTAGAAAGTGCTTTTACTTTTGTTTTTGGCTTGTTCTATCATCTCATTCTTTTTTTGGAACTCGTTTGTTAAAAAGTTCACATAGAATCTTCGTTCAAATGTAGGCATTGATAGGAGGTCTCTCCATGATATATGGAGATGTTTCATTAGATAATAGAATTCTTGCAATAGGGCGTTCCTATATTCCGTAGAAAGGACGAAAAAACTCAACCCCGAATGTAATTCTCACATTTATCTCTTCATTCGATGGAGTTAACACGGGGATAGTTAAATCTAGTGAAGGCGAGTTCTCTCTTACTATTTTTCTAATAGTTTGTGAGTCTCGAATTGGCATAGTCTGAATAAATTGTGAGATAGTCATAGGGTCTCTAACACCATCTATCTCTTTAACTAAAACTTCTAATTGTTTAGTCATGTAGGGATTAATAGAAGATGTTTTATGTTGTTCATCTATATCTTTTAACATTTTTTCGTCTTTTGGTGTTAAAAAGGATAGTTTAGCTTTTTTCTTGGATACTTCTAGGTAGTGGGTGAATTCATTTTTTTCGTCTAGTTCAACCCCCACTTCATTAGTTTTTAATACTGATAAGTCTATGGTGGTATTAAAACTCTCGTTTGTTTTAGGGTCAGTTAACTTTACAGTATAGTCTGAACCAAATGCTGTGTTACGTAAAAAAACTAGAATAGCTTCTTTATCACATTCAGGCATATCTGTAATATTTATATCTTTATCTAAGATTTTTCTAGATAATAAAGTATTAACTAATTCACCGTTAGCTTGTAGTGAAGGTGTCGCTAATAAGTTTTCATCGGACGCATTTAAATACGTTATCTTTACCGATTTTTTCTTATTCTTATAAAAAACACCCTGAGAAGGTAAACTTACCATATCAT